>Ga0315282_10000655_pt1 | contig 68047 bp, 61 predicted proteins | sample YL17G07_20_MG_FD_203693 | JGI IMG/M metagenome (GOLD analysis project Ga0315282, IMG submission 203693) | Sediment microbial communities from Yellowstone Lake, YNP, Wyoming, USA - YL17G07_20 | ecosystem: Environmental > Aquatic > Freshwater > Lake > Sediment | place: USA: Wyoming | collected...
TGACCTGCTCGATCTCTGTTCAGGAATGCCCGGAGAGGAAGCCCTCCTTCAGCTAGATCGTCTCCTTGAAACTGCTTACACCCCTCCTGATCCCAGAGGGGCTTTTTCCAGTGTCTATATGATGACTATCCACAAAGCCAAGGGGCTGGAGTTTGACCATGTCTTCGCGGTGAATTTGGATTATAACGCGCTCAAGGGGGGTGGGCGGGAGCAGCCTGTTTATCGAATGGAACGCCTTCCGGGGGAGGAAAAGCATTTTCTCGCGGCAGCGACGGCCGATCGCAGAACCGGCCAGCAGAATCTTGGTTCTTATCTCTTGAAAGACCTGACTGAGAAGCGGACTCTCGCCGAAACGAGGAGGCTCTTCTATGTCGCGGTGACTCGCGCAAAGGAAAGCCTCACATTAAGCGGAGTAGGGAGCCTCCCTAAAGACGATAAGGGGGACGACTTCAAAACCCCTCTCTCTTCATTACTCAAAATCATGAAACCTGAGGAAGAGAATTTTGTGTGGCTCGTGGACCCGCTCCCGTCCCCGTCTGTTGAGATTGAGGAGAAGGGTGTTCCATCCTATCAGATACTACCGCCATTTGATGCCGAACCCTTACCATACCAGGTCAGAAGCCCTTCAAGGATAGAAGACGAGACCTCGCAGGCAAGTCCACTGGGCGCTGAGGAAGAAGAAGGATATGCACGGGCGAGAGGAGTGGTAATCCACCAGATATTAGAGACATTGGCCCGGAAGCAATCTTGCCCTGAGGTTGGATCCATTGCCGTTGCCCTCGAGAGAGAAGGAATCCCTTTTAAAGAAGCCGGGGAGATGGCTCCTCAGATCTTGGAAGAGGCGTTGCAGGCATGGGAGGCTCCTGATTTTCTTTCTCTGCGTAAATCTGCAAAGGAGGTTCACGTTGAATGGGCGGTCGAGGATTATGACGGCCGGCGGACGGTCAGGGTGGGCCGCTTCGACATGCTTCTGAAGATGGAAGATAAATGGTTATTGTTAGATTACAAAACAGGCCGACCTGAAAAAGATTTAGGGGCTTGGCTCCAGAGCCAGAAGGAACACTATCGCCCTCAACTCGATGCTTATGCCGAAATGGTAGCCAGGGGGCTCAACGTTCCCGAAGAAAAGATCCACTGGGCCATTCTCTTCACGGCGCTTCCCCGTTTGGTGTGGCAAGAAGAGAAAATTCCCTGAGCGCCTTCCACGAATTTACTTTGGGTTTAGTCCTTAGTCCTCAGTCCTCATAACTCTGTACTTCTTTCTCGCCTCAAGGCCGAAGGCCGGTCCTCAAACCTCAAGGGCCGGAGGCCCGCTCCTTGAGCGCAGCGGTCTCTTTAAACACTCGTTATAATTAGTGCCAGATACCATTGAAGAAGGTCGAGGGTACACTCCTCCCTTTCTACCCAAGCTGCTGTTTTATCCGAACCATCCCAGGCTTCATAGGGGTCTGTCACGTAATCTTCGTTTTTTTCGATCAACTCGTCAAACGTCATATCTCCTCTGCCTTCCTAAATCCTTTAGCTGCAACTCATATGCCAAGCCCCATGAATCTATAACCCATTGAAATACCGAAGAAATTTAAACCTTTGACTTTCGAAGGCAATCATTTATGATGGAAAAAAATTCTTGATTTCTTTGGCGATATCGAATAACTCAAACAAATCGATATCTTAGATGGTACCAATTTTTGAACTTGGCTAAAACGGAAAGGGGGAATTTAAGTGTATTCCAAGGGTACTAAAAAAGGGAGAGGTGTTCAGGAGAAGGAGGAGCGCGTCAGTATCACCATTTATCTCGACAAAAAAGTCTGGAATGAATTCCAAAAGTTCATTGCTCCATCCGGGATCTCTGGGGGGAAGATATGGGGTCAGAAGATATGGGGTCAAATCTTTACGGTCAGTCAACGGGGTCTCAATGGGGTCAGGCCTATTCGGGCTGTTGCCCAAACAAAAAGAAACCCAGTTATTACTTCAAAAATAATTTCTTTGTGACGACCAGCGGGATAGCCTGGTTACCCGCGCTGCAATTTGTCAGCTCTGTTTTGGGAGTTGACAAAATATTATTTGCTGCGGATTATCCTTTCGAATCCATGAAAGAAGCCGTCCAGTTCATGGACAATGTACCGATAAGCGATAGTGAAAGAGAGAAGATCTACCACTTAAATACAGAGAAACTTTTGGCCTTGTCGCATTGAGTTTACCAAGACCGTATCTTCAGATGTAATTATAGAAAACTCAGCAAAAAATAAACCGCTACAGTCCTATCCGTAAGCGAATCCCCCCGCATTACAAATGTTTGATCCTTGCATAATCTTCTGTTTTTGCTATATTTAAGCCAACCTCGTTGGGATGGGGAGAATCTATTCAGTAAATCAATCAAGAATCCTCATTCTCAAAAAGGGATTTCAGGATTTATCCTATACTCTCTTCTCTGGATTTATTAAGTAGTTTTAGAATCAAAATCCCCATTGTTCCCCTGAGGAAGGAGGTGAGAACTGCACAATGAAAGGCATGGGCCGCCACGGGATTCTAACTAAAAATGGAATTGACTCGCCCAATTAAAACCAAAGGAGGATTTATGAAAAGAAGAATTATTATCCAAGGATTTTTATTGCTTTTGTGCCTTGTGGTGACTTATCAGCCCCCCACTACAGAAGCAGCGGGAAAAGAACCATACAAAATTGGAGCGGTTCTTCCTCTAACCGGACCTGTTTCTTGGCTTGGAGGACTGGCCGATGAGGGTACGAAAATAAGGGTGGAGATGATAAACAAGGCAGGTGGGGTTGATGGTCATCCCTTGGAACTCATCACCTATGATAGTCAATCTAAGCCTGAAGAGGCGAACATGGTGACCCAGAGATTGATCACACGGGATCAGGTTGTTGCCATCATTGGTGACGGTTCTGTGCCTATCGCTGCACCAGTGTTTGCTTTGGGGAACCAGAAAAAGGTCCCGGTTTTTTTCGCCTGTGGTTATGCAATCGATCCTCTGAAGGAACCATTCTCTTTTAACCAGTCGCATCCGACCGAATTTGCCGTAGCGCGTCCGTTCAAGTACTTTAAGGAAAAAGGAATGACCAAGGTTGCCTTTCTGATGGTTGTGGGGTCGCTGGGTGAACTGGGCACCAGAATTGGGAAAAAGGTAGCGCCGGAGTATGGTATAACAGTGGTGGGTGAGGAGAAATTTGAAGCGCAAGCAACGGATGTAACGCCACAACTAACAAAACTGCGCGGCTTGAGACCGGATGTAATCTTCTCCTTTACGACGGGTGAGCCGGCAGCTATGATCGCCCGAAACATGGCACAGCTGAATATGAATATTCCTCTTCTGGTCAGTCACGGCAATGCATCGCCTGGCTTCCTGAAGATGGTAGCCGACCTGCCGGTTACGGTCATTGTGCCCGCAGGGAAGATCACGGTGGTTGATCAGATTCCTGACAGCGATCCGGCAAAAAAGATCTTGCAGGCATTTAACAAGCTGTATATGGAGCGGTTCAAGGCCCCCGCTACGTATTATGCCGGTCAGTCGGCAGATGGGGTGGCCCTGATAGCCGAGGCCTTGAGGATCGCCAAGTCAGGTGATCCGGTAAAAGTGCGTGATGCCCTGGAGGGAATCAAGAATTTTGTCGGAAATAACGGCGTCTTTAACATGTCTTCAAAGGATCACCAGGGTACTCGCCTGGAGGATATGGTCAACGTGACCATCAAGAATGGAAAGTGGGAACTGTTGCAATAACTCTAATGTGTGATAGGCCCAGGATGCCGCATATTCTACATGTAAGGGTAAGCTGCTCTGCCGAGTAAGACCTTGAATCCCTGCCAATGAGTGAAATGTGCGGCATTCTGGGCGTTCTTTTGTATATGTAAAAGAGCTGCTTGTATCCGTGGAGGACTGGGCTTTGATTGACCGATCGGTTCTTTTACAGTTTCTGTTTAGCGGTATTACGCTGGGGAGCGTCTATGCGCTGATCGCCATTAGCCTTGTGATCGTCTACAACGTCTCCCGGGTCCTCTGCTTTGCACAAGGTGAATTTTTCGTGTTCGGGGCCCTGACCATGATTGCCCTGACTGCTTTGGGTATACCGATGTCGATTGGGTTCATCCTCACCATCGTCCTTGTCTCGGGACTCGGAGTGGTCATTGAAAGATTGTTGATTAGACCCGTGCAAAACTCTTCCGTTGGAACGGTGATAACCATGACAGTAGCGATTTCGCTGTGCCTGCGGGGTTTAGGGCTACTCATCTGGGGGAGAGAAGCCCACACATTGCCTGCTTTTACAAAGAGTAAGGCCCTGAGCATTTTTGGCGCCTATCTCTCAGTACAAGTTCTCTGGATTATTGCTGCCGCAGCTATTGTTCTGCTTATCATCTGGTTGTTTTTCGAAAAGACACTTTTAGGATTGTCTATGAGGGCCTGCGCCGAGAATCGTTTAGGCGCCAGCCTGGTTGGAATCAGTGTCTGGAAAACTACGCTCTTTGCGTGGGCCTGGGGTGCTGCACTGGGCGGTTTAGCGGGTATGGTCATAGCCCCCTTGATATTTGTGCGGTACATCAGTGGAACCATGCCCATGTTAAAGGGGTTCACGGCAATAGCCATTGGTGGCCTAACGACGGTCGGATCCGTCATTGCCGGGTTGCTACTGGGGATTATGGAGGCGTACACCGTGGGTCTGATCTCATCAGAGTTCGCAGACGCAATCGTTTTCTCTGTTTTGATCCTTGTACTGCTTGGCCGGTCTTACGGCATATTGGGAAGAACTGAGGATGGTGGGATGTGAAAGTGAAAAGGAATTTATGGTGGCTGGTCCTTTTGCTTTTTATCGCCCTGTTCCCTGCTACGCTGGGGAGGATCAGCCCTTACTACAATACTGTCTTGATCCTCGTGGGCATTTACGTGATTCTGGCCGTGAGCCTTGATTTGCTCATTGGATTTGCCGGTCAGATATCAGTAGGTCATGCGGCTTTTTTTGCTCTGGGAGCGTATACCTCGGGTATTTTGACTGCCAAGCATAGTATCTCTCCCTCCATCGCTCTCCTTGGTGGTCTTTTCGTAAGTGGGCTTGTCGCATGGGGAATAGGGCGAGCGGTGTTGAGGCTCAAGGGTTATTATTTGGCAATGGCCACGCTGGGTTTAAATGCAGTCATCGTTAAACTCATTACAGGCTTTGCCTCCATCACTGGAGGCGCTTCCGGCCTTCTCAATATCCCCGCGTTCCAGATTTTTGGTTTGACGCTTCAAGATCACACTTATTATTACTATTTCGTATGGGGGATTGTGATTCTCGTGATTACCTGTTGCCTGGCACTGACCAAGTCCCCCTTTGGCAGTACACTGATTGCTATCCATTCTGATGAAGAGGCTGCGAGCACGCTTGGTATAGACTGCCCAAAATACAAATTGCATGTTTTTGTGATTTCCAGCATGCTTGCAGGGGTGGCTGGGTCTCTCTTCGCACACTTCATGGGATTTATTGCACCGGACGATTTTGATATTTTTACCTCTATCCTGATTTTGGTGATGCTTTTCCTGGGAGGCGTTGGGACCATTTACGGAGCTGCTCTTGGAGCTGCCTTTCTTAAACTCCTGCCTGAGGTAACGTATCGATTTCAGACTTATGAGCTGTTTTTCCACGGATTGATATTGATTCTGGTACTGATCTTCATGCCAAAGGGGCTGCTTGGTATCCTAACAAACGTAAAGAATCGGTTGCTGGGATCCAAGTACCTATCGAATATTCCTTCTTTGGGAACGGATCCAAAACGGTCTTGAGGATCGGGTTTAGGAGTGCGTCAGAATGCACGATGAACCATACGAAAATAACCGATTGCATGGAAAGTATTTACTTTGGGTAGACAATATAACCAAAAGCTTCTCAGGCCTGACGGCGCTCCTCGATGTCAGCTTTGGGATTGAGCGCGGTCACATCAAAGCCTTAATCGGGCCAAATGGGGCAGGAAAGACCACGCTTCTTAATGTCATCAGCGGTATTCTCTCTCCGGATAGCGGTCACGTGTATTACCGAGGAAAAGATCTCACGAGATTAAGACCACACGAAATTGCTGCCCAGGGTCTTTCCCGGACCTTTCAGCTCGTTCGCCTGTTTAGGGCCAACAACGCGAAGGTTCTGGACAACTTGATGATAGGCGCTCATCTGAAATTGAAGCCCTCGTTTGTGAAGTCCCTTTTTTTGAGGGGTACAATACATCATCAAGATCGTGTTATGCGGGAAAAGGCCTATGAAAAGCTCAGATTTGTGGGGTTGGAACGGGCAGCGGGTGAGACCTCACCCTCTAACTTGCCTTTCGGGAACCAGCGGTTGCTTGAAATTGCGCGTGCACTGATGGCGGAACCTGAGATGTTGTTACTCGACGAGCCGGCCTCTGGGCTCAATGACGCAGAGGTAGAGGATTTTAAAAAACTTCTGCTGGCCGTGAAAGAGAAAGGGATGACGATTTTGCTGATCGAACACAACATGAAGCTCGTCATGGACGTTGCCGATGAAATTGTTGTCCTCGATTTTGGCCGGAAGTTGGCAGAAGGCAATTGCGATGAAATATCCTGTAACCGGAAAGTGATCGAAGCGTATCTTGGCTCTGATTACGTGAACATAGCTGGAGGGAATCATTCGGGATGATGCTTCGGGTCAACGATCTCCATGCCGCCTACGGGGATATCGGGGTGCTGGAGGGGATAACCCTCGAAATTCGCACAGGTGAGATTGTGTGTCTTTTAGGGGCAAACGGGGCCGGAAAGTCAACCCTGTTGAAGGTGATATCGGGTGTTCTTCACCCATCCCAAGGGAATGTGTTGTTCCAAGACCAGGAGATCACCCGATACAGCCCTCATATGATCGTGCGAATGGGTCTCAGTCATGTTCCGGAGGGAAGGCAGATTTTTTCGCGCCTTACGGTTATGCAAAACCTGCTCCTGGGCGGTTATCCCCGGAAAAGCAAAAAGGCTGAGGCACAAGAGCTTTTTGATTTCATTTTTAACCTCTTTCCCATTCTAAAGGAGAGATTGAAACAAAAGGCCGGCACGCTGTCCGGTGGGGAGCAGCAAATGCTTGCCATTTCAAGAAGCCTCATGTCTCGACCCAGGCTGTTGCTCCTTGACGAACCATCCCTTGGGTTGGCTCCATTGATTGTGGAGGAAATATTCACAGTGATCAAGGATCTTCGCTCGCGCGGCATCTCGATCCTCCTGGTCGAACAGAATGTGATCGGGGCTCTCAACATTGCTGATCGCGGCTATATCATGGAGATCGGAAAAATGGCAGCCCACGGGAAGGCCGCGGAGATGCGAGGAAATGACGAAGTCCGGAGAAGATACCTCGGGAAATAACCGGAAGAGAAGCAACACCCACCCCGGGGAGTTCAACTTAGCCCCAGAGGAGGATTCAACCATGTTTTACGAACCGAAAAAAAACAATCACGGACTGGCACACGATCCTTTTAAATCCTGCGTCGTGCCCCGGCCGATTGGGTGGATATCCACGGTAGGGGCCGACGGGGTGGCCAACCTCGCTCCGTTCAGCCAGTTCCAAAACCTTACCTTCGATCCTCCCTATGTGATGTTTGCAGCAAATCAGAAGACCGACGGTCGTCGCAAGGACAGTGTGGTCAACGCAGAACAGAGTGGGGAGTTCGTCTATAACATGGCGACCTATGACCTGAGGGAGGCAATGAATCTATCCGCTCAACAGGTGCCCCCCGAGGTCGACGAGTTTGAGCTGGCGGGTGTCACCAAGGCTCCTTCAAAGCTCGTGAGAGCCCCCCGCGTCGCGGAATCGCCCGTCAATTTTGAATGCCGTTATCATCAGACCATTCGATTGCCCGGTAACGGCACGATGGGCACGGTGGACATCGTTTTCGGCCAGGTCATTGGCATTCACATCAAAGATGAGTTTATCCAACCGGACGGCAAGTTAAATATCCTCAAGATCCGGCCGTTAGCCCGTCTGGGCTATTACGACTACACAAGTATAGAGTCGGTCTTTGAGATAATCATTCCAGGCCCCGACGAGAAGGTTCGTTCAGGCATGGAAGGGAAAAAGGAGTGAGGGTGTGGGGTCAAGTCTTTGGGCAAAGCCGAATAAATTTAGGTTAAGGTGGGATGAATCTATATTCTTTATATTGGTGGAGATATGTGTTTGCCTATGTAAATAGCTTGATCGTAACGAGGCTGCCAGGGGGTTGACATGAAATTTACAGAATCACTGTGGGTCTCGATTGAAGATATCTATGACAGGATTCTAAAACATCCTTTTATCCGAGGGCTGATCGATGGTTCACTGGATGAGGAAGCCTTTCGGTTTTATGTGATCCAGGACGCCCTCTATCTCAGAGACTATGCCAGAGGGCTTGCCCTTCTGGGAAGCAAGGCCCCGCGCGATCAGTGGCTGATGATGTTTGTCGAGCATGCGCGAGATGTGATCGTTGTTGAACGGGCCCTTCACGAAAGTTTCTTCAAAGATTGGAAACTGAAGGTGGAAGATGTCCATTCGACCCCCATGGCTCCTACTAACCTGCTTTACACATCGTATCTCTTAAGGATCGCCTATGAGCGACCGTTTCCGGAGATCCTGGGGTGCTTTCTGCCATGCTACTGGATCTACTGGGAGGTTGGAAAGGAGCTTGAGAAGCGTGGGTCGCCGAAGGAGCTTTTTCGTCGGTGGATACAGGTCTATTCGAGTGAACAGTACGGCTCCATTGTCCAACAGGTGTTGGATGTAATGGATCAAGTTGCTCAGGGGGTAGGAGAGGGCGACCTCAAACTGATCCGGAATCATTTTGTTATGACTTCAAAACTGGAGTACCTCTTCTGGGACATGGGTTTTCACAAGCAAGCTTGGGGTATTTAGACGGGTTGGGTTAAGGTGAAGCTACTCTTCAGGGAAGCCCAAGGGAATGAAATTTGCCTTGATTATCGATTAACGCCACTCACTTACCGCTTTGAGGGCAATATCATTGGTTGGCCGGGCAAGCAACCCGGTGAGGCTGACAAATACGGTGTAGTTCGCGCCATCAACCATCGGCATATAGGTGGCGCTTCCGTAAAGAGCATCCACCCAGGGAATCCAGCGTTTGTAATTCTTGGCCATCAACCATAGATCCAGACCTTTTCCTTCGCTCAGGCTGTAAACGGTGCGCGGTGCTGTTCTTTCCTGCTCGATGTCCCGATAACGACCGCTCAGGCGATCGAGCCGGTAAAGGGTATCGATGCCGAGGAGCACAGCCATCCCCCGCCATTTGAGAACCCGGGCATCAATCTGCCAATCATCGCCGCGTAGATCTAAAATCTGAATCTTATTTTGCAATTTTACAAGGGTCCCAAAATGTTGGGGCCCCATCTCCTGGAAGCTTATTTCGGCTACTTTCGATTCGTGTGTCAAACGGTCATAGGTATACAGATTGATGGAGATCACCACCATTAACGCCGCGACGGCAAGAAGCAGGAGCCCTACGAGTCCCTCCAGACTGCCTGCTACGATCCTGTGCCGCCAAATGCGCTGGATTCCCATAATGAACAGGATGATCCCCAGAAAAGCGAAACCGGCGATCGCAACCTTCACCCAAATAGATATATCTATAGACAACATGATTCCTCCATGGCGGGAAAAATCCCCGAGCATTCCCCTTACAACTCACCTAAACGACTGCCCTGCATTCCGATACACCCTATTTTATTTTAAAAACAAATTCAACGTCAAAAGAAAAAATATAGATCACCGCGTTAGACTTAAAAATTGAGATTCAGTGGCATTCATAGAAAAGTTAGCGTATTATTTAGCTATTGAGTTATCGGGTCCATTGGGTTATTGAGTCAAAAAACTCAAAGCAAGGCAATCATTTCTGACTAAATGTTGTAGTGAAGCTCCCCGCCCATCCCGTTAGGACGGGACAGGCACGGCGGGGCTTCCCAGCAAGGTAATCTCTTTTTATATTGTACCCCTTGACCCCGCCCATCCCGCCGGAGCGGGACGAGGCACGTTCCGGTCGAGAACTTTTTCGCACCTGACTGGCCGGCAAGGTGCACTGGCAAGCGCACAATAGGAAATGATATTTACCCCGTTAGAAATGTTGCCGCACTGCTCTGCAGCGAGGTAACATTCTAGAATAATTCACCGGCGTCTGATGCTTGCTCCCGCGCTCGGTTTCGAGTCGCAAGGACTGGAATTTCTAACGGGGTGAACCTCTCCAGGAAGCACAATTTACTGATGCTTCCATTTTTCAGTCAGGTTTTGGAAGGGACATCAGGGACAACCACCATTTTCCATAATAATTTAGAAGGTATAAAATGCCCAAAGAAGATGGAAAAGTAAAATGGTATTTGAGACCGATGAGTGTCGTCCTGCTCCTATTTTTCGTATTGGGACCTTTTGGTCTCCCCTTGCTCTATAAAAGTCCCGCCTTCAGCAAAAGATTAAGAATAATACTGACCACTGCTGTAATTATTTACACATTATATCTCATCTTCGCATCGTTAGAAATTGCAAGACAACTTTATAGTAGGATGGGAGAATTACAGGATATGCTAAAGTGAGGCGCTGGACCTTGACATCTTGACCCAGTTACCAGGGCAAGGAGATTCGAAGTTAAGAAAGGAGAGAGAAAAATGGATGTTTTTACCGCCATTAGGCAGAGAAGCAGTGTGAGAGCCTATAAAGCAACTGATGTCGAGGAGGATAAACTGAAAAAGATACTAGAGGCAGCAAGGCTTTCCCCTTCTGCCAGCAACCGTCAGGAATGGAAATTTATCGTTATTAAGAATAAGGAAACAAGAAAGAAACTAGCTAAGGCTGCCTTCGGGCAGTCTTTCATCGCAGAAGCACCTATCGTCATTGTTGCCTGCGGGACTGAAGCAAAGTCAATGATGGCCTGCGGTCAACCCGCTTATACGGTGGATGTATCTATTGCCTGTGCGTTTATGATACTCCAGGCTTATGAATTAGGTTTGGGAACGTGTTGGATTGGTTCCTTCAAAGAGGATGAGACCAAGAAGATTCTTAACGTTCCAGAGCAAGTTAGGGTTGTGGCTATGACCCCGGTCGGATATCCAAATGAACCACCATCAGAGAAATTCAGAAAGAGTTTGAATCAAATAGTTTGTTATGAGAAGTACGAATAAATAGAGACTGCCTTTCAAAACGGGCAAAGAGTTTGACATAGGGGGGCAGGCTTGAGAAATTGAAATTTGGGATCATCCATTGAAGAGAAAAATCGCGAGAATGGGCAATGGGGTGATAGGGAGACCATAAAAATGACATTTTTTTTATTGATCGTCTTAGCCCTTCTGGCCGGAGGCTGTGCCTCCGGCACCAAAGCTACTATCAAGGACATCGACTGGGGGAGCCGTATCGGAGCATATACCTACGAAGAAGCTCTGGCCGAGTTGGGCGAGCCTGACGTGATCGGCCAATCCAGCGAGGGCAAGATTGCGGAGTGGGTTCTGCAGCGAAGCCCCAACGTCTCCTTCGGTTTTGGTTTCGGCAGCGGAAGTTTCGGCCGTCACACGTCCACGGGGGTCGGCGTGGGAACCACAGTGTCACCGCCGCCCAGTGGAGAATACCTGCACTTGAGATTTAACAACGATGGCAAGCTCGCTGAGTGGACCAAGGTAAAGTACTGACAGGTAAGACCTCGCCATGGTTTAAACCATTGAAAGAGATTTTCGAACCGCACCGAAAAGGCTAAGCATTCCAAAATTCTTTCTTACAAGACACTATTTCTGTTCTGAGCTGTGGGGTCAGGCGTCTCTTATCGGGAGGTGATGATCATGGATCGTGAGCAAGCTCTTGAGATCGTTAACCGGCACATCAAAAATCCTCAAATGGTGAAGCACATGCTGGCAACTGAGGCGGTCATGCGGGCGCTTGCCCGGCGATTTGGGGAAGACGAGGACCGCTGGGGACTGGCCGGTTTACTGCATGACGCCGATGCAGAGATTGCCATCTCTGAGGAGCAGGGATTAGTCGTTCCGAAACCGACAGGGGATGGCCCGGCTCCAGTAGGTAAGCACTCAACGATGCCGGCGCAGGGGTTGCTCGTTCCGAAACTAACACAGAACGGGCTCGACGAGGAAAGCGCCGCCGCCATTGCCTCTCATAACCCGTACACGGGCATTAAACCCAAAAGCCGCATGGGCTGGGCCTTGTACGCCGCCGACCCTTTGACTGGCCTCATCGTTGCCTCGGCTCTCGTCCTTCCGGATAAGAAGCTGGCCGCTCTCACCGCACAGTCGGTGCTGAAGCGGTTTGCCGAGACCCGTTTTGCGAAAGGAGCAAACCGGGAGCAAATAGCTGCCAGTTCGGAGCTAGGCGTGACCCTGGAGGAATTCATTGGATTGGGTCTGGCCGCGATGAAGGCGATTGCCGGAAACATTGGTCTTTAGCCTTGAACTGCGGAGGGGGCAATGCTGTCGAATAAGTGGAATTACTTCTGCGGAATTCGGAATTGAGAAGGAAAATCATCCGTCTTGGGGCAGGCGATCATCCATGAAAAACGCCGCTGTTCCTTAGCTTTTCGCGATGGCCCGTAATTCCTCCTCGAGGATTCCCTGAAAGAGGGGAATCTTGTAGCTGTTCTTCTCGAGGGGCTCTGCATTTTTCAGGGCGGCATTCACGACCCGTGTGATCGTGTCCGTATTTAATGGGTTGCCCGTGAGCGTCTGCTCCGCCTCCTTCGATCGCCAGGGAATGGGCGCTGCCCCGCTGAAGACTACACGCGCCTTCTCGACGCGGTCTTCTTTAAGCTTCAATGCAAGAGCGACTCCGGCCAGGGCGAAATCCCAAGACTGCCGGGCCCGGACTTTCCGGTACGAACTAAGAAGTCCTTTCGACTGGGGCGGCAAAAGAATTTCGGTGAGAATCTCATTCGGTTTCAATACCGTCTCCTTCCTCACATCCTGATTGGGCAAGACATAGAATTTCTCGATAGGGAGGAGTTTTGTACCTCTCGGTCCAACGATGCGAAGGGTGGCCTGATAAGCGACGAGAGCAGGAGCCGTATCAGACGGGTGGGTGATATAACAGATGCCACCGCTGCCAAAGATGCAGTGAAACTGGTTTTCACCCTGATAAGCATAACAGGTGGGGCCGCCTTTTCTCAGGCAATGAAATTCTCCCCGGTAGTACCAGCATCGGGGTTTTTGGCAAAGGTTTCCTCCGATCGTCCCTTGATTGCGGAGCTGAGGGCTGGCCACCTCTGATGCAGCCTTGGCAAGGGCAGGGTAATAGTCTCTCACTTTCTTGCTGTCGGCGATCTCAGTGATAGTCGTCAGCGCTCCTATGCGTAACCCTCCTTCTTTCGTCTCCCAGACACCCCGCAGATTCTTAAGACCGCTAATGCTCACAATCTTTTTTGCCTCAAAGACATTATCCCTTAGGCAACCCAGCAGATCTGTACCGCCTGCATGAACCCTGGCGCCATCCGACGAAAGGTGCTCGGTCGCTTCTTTGAGTGATCTGATTCGGACATAGGAAAAATTCGGCATGGACATTGTTCATCCCTCCTTTCGGCGCCTGGCAAGCAACGGGCAAAGTGTGAGAGGATTGATAGGGGTTCTCGTAATCCGAATTCCAATAGCATTGTAGACCGCGTTGGCGATTGCCGCGGCCGTAGGGATCGTCACCGGCTCTCCAAGACCTTTCGCCCCGGTCGTGTTGGCCTCTGTATCTTCCGGTTCGATAGGCAGAGAGATGACTTCTGCCGGAACGTCGAGAGCAGTCGGAATCTTATAATCATGCCAGTTTCGGTTCACCATCTTACCTGTCTGTTGAGCGTCGAGGATCCTTGCCTCTGTCAAGGCGAGGCCCACTCCCCAGGTGATTCCACCCACCACCTGATTGTCATAGGTTAGGCGGTTCATGACACGACCGCTCTCCTGAGCCGCGAGAAACCGTAGCACTTTAACTTCTCCTGTTTGGATATTGACCTCCACCTCGCAGAACTGGGCCCCAAAGGGGTTGACCACTTTCTTGTCAGGATTGGGTCCGCGGTAACCGACTCCTAGAATGACTCCCTGTCTTTTCAGCTCTGAGAGGTTTGCGATCTTGATCTTTTTCGTTGGATCGATGGTGGAAACGATCTCCCCATTTTTGAGATCGAGCTGATCCGCCTCAGTTTTCAGCTCTCTGCCCGCCATCTCCAGAAGCTGTTGCTTGACATGAAGGGCAGCCGCCCGGACCGCCGGGCCCTCGGTGGGAACGGTTTTGCTGCCACCGCTGGGGGTAGCATACTGGGTCGTTCGTGTATCGGCATGTTCGATCTGAATCTTCCTCATTGGCACTCCGAGTTCTTCACAAACGACCATGGCCATGACGGTCTTAGTCCCTGTTCCGATGTCGCTTGCTCCCATGTTCAGATTGAGGCTTCCATCCGAGAAGAGCTTGATGAGGATGGTGGAAGGAGGTCCACCCCCTCCTGCAATCCAAAGGCCACTTGCCATTCCAACACCGCGGCGGAGGGGGCCTCCACGGGCATTGGCCTCGGAGGCCTTTTTCAAGGCTTCGTTCCATCCGAAAGCCTCGGCCCCTTCCTTGAGACATTCTTTGAGACCTGTCGAAGTGTAGGGAGGATTTCCTTCTCGAGCCTGACTATAGAGAGGGATGTTCTTCAAACGGAGCTCGACAGGGTCCATCTTGATGGCCTCGGCCAAGGCATCGATCATCTGTTCCAGAGCCCATGCCCCCTGCGGGTGTCCCGGTGCTCTGCAGGGACGCGAAGGGCCAGCATTGATATAGACATCCGTCAGCTTCGTCCGAACATTCGGGCATTGATAGAGATCACGAACAAGCCAATCGACCGACGATGTTCCGCCGGCAGGGTAGGCTCCTCCCGTGCCAATGCAACCGAATTCAAGGGCCGTGAGCGTACCATCTCTTCTGACGCCGGCTTTCAGTGTCATATTGCTCGGTGGCCGGTTGCCGACGCACAGGAATGTTTCCTCCCGAGTGAGGAAAACCTTCACGGGTCGAGCGGTCTTCTTGGAAAGCAATGCGGCTATGATCGTATATTTTCCAGCCTGTAATTTACTTCCAAAACCACCTCCCATGTAGGAGCCGATCACACGCACATTGGCCAGAGGAAGTCCCAAGACTTCTGCAACCCTTGCCTGGACAGCATAGACTCCCTGAGTGGATTCCCAAACCGTGAGCTGATCTCCATCCCACCTGGCCACACATCCATGCAATTCCATTGGAGTATGAAGTTCACTTTCGGTTCGGTAAGTCTCCTCCAGAACCACGTCGGCTTCACCAAATCCCTTCTCCACATTCCCGCGCTCATAAGTCTGGGGCTCTCCAGAACGGTTGCCACCCGCATGAATAGCAGGAGTGCCGGACTCAAGGGCTTTTCGCTCATCCACCACAAAGGGGAGAATTTCATATTTAACCTTAATCGCCTTGACTGCGTCCCATGCTTGATAGGGCGTCTCCGCTGCCACAGCAGCAACTTCCTCTCCTTCATGGCGGCAGTATAGATCGAATAGTTTGGTCTTGAATCCTCTTAGATAGGGCCACTCGACACTGGCCCCATTTGTATCGCCCTTGATCACGGCCCTCACTCCCGGCATCTTCTCGGCCTCGCGGGCATCGATGTCCAAAACCTTCGCATGAGCATGAGGGCAACGGAGGATCGCTCCATAGAGCATGTCGGGCAAAGAGGTATCAGAAGGATAAATGGCAGAACCACTTACCCGCTCGTAAGCATCCACCCGGGGCATGGGTTTGCCAATCACTTCAGTTTTTTTCCAGGGCTTTGGGGTCTCTCTCTCCTCTCGCATCGTCCTTCTCCTTAAGCTTTTCTCAACTCAGCTGCACGCTGGGCGGCTTTAAAGATATTGGCATAGGTTCCGCAACGGCAGAGATTGCCACTAACGGCACGTCGGATCTGTTCTAATGAGGGGGTGGGGGTTGAACGGAGGAGTCCCTCGACCGCCATGATCTGTCCAGGAGTGCAGTAGCCGCACTGGAAGGCGTCATGTTCTAAGAACGCCTGCTGAACGGGCCCGAGTTCTTCACCCTTCATCAAACCTTCTAACGTAGTAATCTCTTTACCTACCGCCTCCACAGCAAGAGTCATGCACGCGTAATGGGGCTGCCCATCGATCAGAACGGTGCAGGCCCCGCATTCACCCCGCTCACAGCCAACCTTCGTTCCGGTGAGGCCGAGTTTTTCACGGAGGACAAAGAGGAGCGACCATCGTGTCTCAACCAGCAAACGGTGACTGCGACCGTTGATCAATAGATTTAGCCTCGTCACCTCAACGGGCTCTGTGACTTCTCTGGCTGGTTCGGCACCCAGTCCCGGGGATGCTGCCGATGCAGCAGTACCAGCCCCGATCAGTTGCAGAAACCCACGGCGGGTGATCCCTGTGCGGGAGTGACCATTCTCATCCTTTTTCTTCCTCATACTTACCTCCTTGGTCATCTGTTCTCAGATCTTATGGTCTATTGATAGATTAATAAATTCATAACCAGAAAGCAACCACGCCAATACAATATTCTGTTTCATGAGTAATTTAGAAACAACCCAGCTCAGTCTTCTGTCACCCATTTGGTAATCATCTGGGTAAGTTTTTTCTTCTGAATATCGTTCAGATTGCTTTGAAAGTTAAGTGTGAGATTGAAAGCACGATTCATTCGCTCCGTTTCATTTCGAAGAAGTTCTTCAAGCTGGGAGGACATCTTTTGAGTGTCAGGATTTTCTTTCCTCCCTTCCTCCCTGATCTTCGCCGCAGCTTCGTCCTTTTCTTCTTGTCCTTCCACGAAATTCTTCCGTATATCCATCTTGAGTCGGTCTAGCTGAACCTTCTGGTTTTCATCGAGGTCAAGTTTTCCCGCGGTCTTATTAACCATTTTAATGAAAAGCTTCTCCGATTGTGACATGAGATTGCCTTGGCACCCAACAAGAAATCCTGCGAATAGGACAGCCGCGCAGGTATAACCGATTAACCGCTTCATTTTTAGTTACCTCCCATGTTTTATTTGATGATCTATAATTTATCCTAATAAACAGGGGTTGAGAATGGAATGGGATGCATCCCGTATTTCTTCGAAATAAATCTTGTATTTTTGTGGTGTAAAATTCAGTATTATCTCTTTTACGTGCTATGCAGCGTGTCATCCCTGTCACCAACTCCTTTCCGATGAGGTTTCTCCCTTATCATCAACAAGCCCCATTTTTCGGAACACTTTCCCTTTGACTATAGAAACCTATTGAAAAAAAAGGAAAGAATAGTGTATCCTTGCACAAAGTTTCTCATTCTCGAGGGGGGCGAGGCGAGGGCTCATCGTAAGTAGGAGAGAAACGGAAGGAACTTATCTTTGAGGGAGGGCGATAGAGATGGACCGGGGTCAGGGGTACGCCGCAGGGTTGGAACAAATCTTGAAAAGTAGCCAACTTGCCCTTAAGGATTCAATCACTCATTTTCAGGAGATGTGTCACATGGTTACCCTAGAAAGGAGTCTTCCTCACGACATCGTTGTCGATATCCGCAAAACCTATAGGGAGATTCAAGATCAACTGACCAAGATCAAGGGGATCCAACAACTCCTCGAAGGAAAATACAGGCAGTATTATCGGCGGAACCCTCAACGCGACAGAGAGATCATGGAATTCGGAGTCTTAGCTAAGAATTACTACCTCAGGTTCGAATATACGTTGAAGGAGGCAGACGCGAAGGGGAAGTTGAGAGAGCAGGAAATACCGCTCCGGGAATACGGTCAGATGGAATCCATCCCATGGTTTCGTTCTGAGGAGAATCAAGGCATTCTCCTGAGAAACCTGCGGAGCCTGAGCGATTTGGATTATAAGATTTCAAATGGTCTGTGGACCGAGGAAAGACGGCAAGTCATTCAGAACAGCCCCCGAAGCCTCTCTCTCTTCGTCCTCTCGGGGGAGGTGGAAGTAATCGACGACCTGGAAGCCAGGATACGGCTCCGAGAATACGACATCAAGGAGCGTTATGGCCCTGATGAGTTTCGCGGGGTTCTAACACATCTAAAGGAAATTTCCGCCGCAGAGGTGGAGAAGGTTATTAGACGTTTGATGCAGAGTGGACAATTTTCTAGACCTAAAGGGTTGCTTTTTTCGATTCAAACTTCGAAGGATCTTCGAAAAGAAGTGTTGGGTTCGACAAAAAGACTTCTCCAGACGTTGTCGGCAGGAGACGTGAAGACGCTCTCGATTTGAACGCATGCTCTAAACCAATGGTTAGATCCGGGGACGTCGCGTAAAGTCTTAAAGTGGAAGGAGAAGGTTTCATCCATAAAAAAGTTGGCACGCTCTGATTTTAGATGACGAGACTGACCATGATACGAGCAATCACTAGAATCGGTGTTCTCGCGTTGCTGCTTATCCTCACGGGGTGTGCATCACTCGCCGATCGGCTCGTCAACCGCACGGTCATGTCACCACCCTATACCCCAGGACCCGTGGCCGAACAGCTACACCGGTCTCTGTTTGTCGTTGATCTGCATGCCGATACGTTGTTCTGGAATCGCGATCTTCTTGAGCGCGCCTCGCATGGCCATGTTGATCTGCCGCGCCTTCGTGAAGGCAACGTTGGACTTCAGGTTCTCGGGGTGGTCACACGCGTGCCCCTGTTTCTTAAGCTCGACGGCAACAGCGACCGCCCGGACGTCATTACGGGGCTTATCAAGTTGCAGGATTGGCCGGCAGAGACGCATTCGAGTCCGATGGCACGGGCGGTGTATCAGGGCGAAAAGCTTAAAGACCGGGTCCGAGCATCCGGGGGAGCGCTCAAGCCCATTACAAACCAGCATGACCTGACGGAGCTGCTTGAAGAAAGGGCTGCCGGTAAGCCGGTGATCGGAGTGATGCTTATGCTCGAGGGCGCCCATGCCCTGGAAGGTGACCTCGCCAACCTCGATCGCCTTTACGCACAGGGGTTCCGCATCATCGGCCTCTCACACTTTTTTGATAACGAAATGAGCGGTTCTGCCCATGGCAAGAAAAAGGAGGGGTTGACCCCTCTGGGACGGCAATTAGTCGAACGCGCCCAGGCACTTGGCATGGTGATCGATCTCGCCCATGCCTCGGTTCCTGCAATCGATGATACGCTTGCGATCTCAAAGCGACCTGTCATCGTATCGCACACAGGGGTGCGGGGGACATGCGATACCGTGCGGAACCTTTCTGACCGGCAGTTGCGCAATCTCGCGGCCTCTGGCAGTGTCATTGGTATTGGGCTGTTTAAGTTAGCGACCTGCGGGAAGACGTTGGAGGACACCGTCAAAGCCATGCGCTATGTCGCCGATTTGGTCGGTGTTCAACATGTTGCCTTGGGCTCAGATTGGGATGGATCACCGTCGGTGGTAGGTGCGAGCGGATTGACTCTCCTGACGGAAGCGATGCTGAAAGCAAACTTTACTCCTGAAGAGGTTGCAGCAATCATGGGCGGCAACATGGTGCGTGTGCTTCGCCAGACCCTGCCAGAGCAATAACACGAAGGCATCAGGAGCAGGTCTCATCCGTTACGTTGCCAGGTTCCTCCCATAGGCGCTGGGAAGGGATTTTGGAATAGATGAGGGAGGAGGAAGAGATGCCTGTATCTTGTGAGGAATACCGGCAACAGCAGCAATTACTCGCTCTAAAGAAGCGTTTAGCCGAGGATAAGTTAAAGCCGGAAGACCGGGAGGAGTTCGAAAGGCTGGTCCAGGAGCTAGAAAGAAAATTAAAAATCTGAACTGGTTGAACCTGACAGACGAGAGGAGCTTCATAACAATGGAGGGTATTAGAAAGGTTTTTTTTGCTGCCGTCGCTTTTCTAACTCTGGCAAGTGCTGTGGCTTGCTACCCTGTGCTGAAAAAAGAGGCTCAGCATCCAGAAGAAGCTCTCAGACAAGTACGCTTCTTCTCCCACACGTTTCGCGATGACATGGATCGTGACTCTCTGACCCTTACTATCAGGAGAAGCCTCGAGTACCTGGACCGCCTCAATCCAGGGACAGTGTTTCACTACGGCCGCCAAGAATACACCCTCCAGCAGGTCCGTGAGAGCCAGGAGGCCTTCTTGGATCTCCTGTTAAAAGGGCTTGATGAAGGGCGGCTGAGTAGAGAGATCAGGAAGAAGTTTCGGGTTTACCGGGCCACGGGTCGGGTGGGAGACGCGAGCGTCCTCTTCACAGGGTATTATGAGCCCATGTATGAAGGAAGCCTGGCTTCTGATGAAACCTTCAAGTATCCCCTGTACAGGCTGCCCGACGATCTGATGAGAATCGATCTGTCCCCCTTCGGTGAGAAGTTCAAGGGAGAGAGCATCGTCGCGAGAATCGAAGGCAAAAAGGTCCAGCCTTATTACTCCAGGTACCAGATCGAGGCAGAAAGGGTGCTCGCGGGGAAGAATCTCGAGATCGCGTGGCTTAAGGACCCCCTTGACGTGGCTTTCCTTCACATCCAGGGATCAGGCAGGCTGAGGCTCCGTGACGGAAAAGAGCTCCTGGTCAACTACCAGGCTTCCAATGGCCGACCCTATCGGAGTATCGGCCGGTATATGATTGAAAAAGGGTTTGTTGCGCGTGAAGGGATGTCCATGCAAGGCATAAGAAAATACCTGGCCGAGCATCCTGAGGTCCTTGACGAGGTCCTCAACTCCAACCCTTCCTACGTTTTCTTTCGGCAGGTGGAAAAGGGTCCCTTAGGCAGCCTGGGTACCCTCTTGACCCCTGGAAGGTCGGTTGCCTTAGATCCAAGGATTTTTCCAAAGGGGGCCCTTGGGTTCATTTCATGCCAAAAACCTGTCATCAATGATCGAGGGGACATCGTCAGCTGGACACCATTCTCTAGGTTTGTCTTAAACCAAGACTCAGGTGGAGCGATCAAAGGTGCCGGAAGGGCAGATATCTTCTGGGGAAGTGGACCCCACGCCGAGTTGACCGCGGGGCATCTGCAGCATGAGGGGGAACTCTACATTTTGATCAAGAAGCCTTAAGTCCCAATTGAAAAAGGGTTGCGGCTGCGGAGGCAGGGCCTACACCGTTAACCGGCAAGTGCCCAGTCCCGCCGTAGGGCGATAGGCAGGGGCGGGGAGCTTCACAATGCTAATGAACTTTAAAGGGGAAGAGAGCACGGAACTGAGGACCCGGTTTGGGAGGAAAGGAGATGAAGCGAGATAGGCTTAAAAAACTTGCTGCAGAAAAGCGATTCATTTCAGGGATCTATAACTACTGTGATCGATGGTGTGAACGTTGTCCGCTGACCTCTCGCTGCTTGAACTTCTCCATTTCGCAGGAGGATTCCTCGGACCCTGAAGCGCAAGATATCAGGAATAAGGCATTCTGGAACAAATTATCGGAAACCCTGGCGGAAAGTCTGGAGCTGCTGAAGGAGGGCGCGAAGGAATGGGGGATAGACCTCGAGACTTTGGACTCAACGGAGGATATAGAAAATTTGAAAGCGAAGGATAAGGCTGCGGAGAACCATCTGCTTTCCCGCGCCGCTAAAAGGTACGTCGATATAGTGGAAGATTGGTTCAAAGAGAGAGAAACTCTCTTCTTTGAGACTGTAGCAGCCGCAAGAGAGGGAATAAGTCTCGATGAAACCCTAGAGGTGATCCGGTGGTACCAATACTTCATCTCCGCTAAGATCATTCGAGCCGTCCGGGGGAAGGTCGAGGACGACGAAGAGGGGCATGATGAATTCCCAAGGGATTCGGATGGGTCAGCCAAGATTGCACTCATTGCCATCGACCGCTCGATTGCCGCTTGGGCAGTGATTCGCCACTATGTCACCGACGGTGCAAAAGGAGTGATCGATGCCATCGCCTTTCTCGACAGTTTAAGGCAGGCAGTAGAGAAGACATTCCCCAACGCCCGATCATTTATTCGACCCGGATTCGGCTACATGACCAAATAAGGTTGACGATCACTTGGGAAAATTGTAAATTTACAGAGGGTTGCCCCTGTAGCTCAGGTGGATAGAGCAACGGATTCCTAATCCGTGTGCCGCGTGTTCGAGTCACGCCAGGGGCGCCATTGATTTCAGGCCCCTGGAATAGGGTAGGGCCCCCTTTAGAATCCCCTGAGTTCATCTCATCTCATTCCTCTCCGTCAGGTATTCTCTTGTTTTCCTGGTTGCCCCTTATCCAACGAGCTACTTCTGTGTTTAGATCTTCTCGCCATAAAAAAAATGATGATCCAACTTATAGATGCAATAGCCCAGTATGAAGCAAAACTTAAACCTCCTATAATGATAAACGTCCTCCATTTGGTAGCCTCTGGGAAATCCCCTAACATGGAAATAGGGACTACTATCCCCACCAAAATAGATAAAGCCAGAGTAACCCTGAAAGACCCAAAAAGGCCTTTCCCTTTATTCACCCTGCATCTCCCCTACTTTTTTACTTTTATCTACCTCAGCCAAGAATTTTTCTTCTGGCGATCAAATTGCCTCCACCACCGTGGCGATACCAACTCCTCCACCACCACAGAGCATCTGGACGCCGGCCTTCCCCCTCGTACGCTTGAGGTGATGAACGACCTCCCCGAAGTATATGACGCCAGATGCGCCAATAGGATGACCCAGCGCAATGGCTCCACCCGTTGGATTTATTCTGGGATCCAGGCGATCATAGCCCAGCTCGTCTGCAAACTGGAGCAATGGGGAGGCAAATGCCTCGTTGGGCTCGATGATGTCCATGTCATCCATGGTCTTGCCAGCCCGCTCGAGGGCCTTCCTCACAGCTGGAATAGGGGCTAGGAGCATTGGTACCGGCTCACCACCTGCCACGGCACAGGCCACGATTCTACAGAGGGGCTCGAGCCCTAATGCCTCGGCCTTGGCCCCGCTCATGAGCAGAACCGCACCAGCCCCATCCACGATCTGCGAAGAGCTGCCCGCGCTGACAAGCCCGTTGTCTTTAAAAGGAGTGGGAAGCGCCATGAGATCTTGAAGGTATGCTTCCGGGTCCGTCACCGCCTTTGGCCGAAGCACTTCGTCCCCTTCCACTTTCCGTATCACACCCTCCCAGGTGAACTCAAATGGGACGATATGACCTGCAAACCACCCCTTCTGGTCAGCCTCGACAGCCTTCTGCATGCTCCACATCCCAAAGCGGTCCAGGTCCTCCCGGGTGTGCCTTTGGTTCGCTGAGATCATCTCGGCGCAGGCTCCCTGGGGCGTGGTCATGCCACTCTCCATGAGACGGGACGACAAACGCACTGGGTAATTGGCCTTCATGGCTACCTGAATGTCGGACATCATGCCATAGTGAGACATAATCTCCACACCGCCGCAGATAATCATGTCTCCCTCCCCCACCATGATCTCGTGTGCGGCGATGTTGATCGCCTTGAGGCCGCTGTTACAGTACTGGTTCACTGTGCAGCCCGCAGCTTCCTTGGGGATTCCGGCGAGGAGTGAAGCTATGCGCCCGATATTGGAGCCCTGCTCCCCGATCTGGCTCATACACCCAATGACCACATTTTCGATCTCCGCTTCATTGAACTTGGGGCATCGAGAGTGGACCCTATCCAGCAATCCCCGGAGGGTGTTGGCCATGAGATCCTGAGCTGATGCCTGGCAGAGCTGACCGCCTTTCTCCATTCCCTTCCACCCCGACTTGCCAATAGCAGACCGCACAGCATCCACAACCACCACTTCCTTCAACCTACCCATGTTTGCGCCTCCTTTTCGTCAACCGTCTTCACCACTGCCTCTTCAGGAGAGACCTATTGCGACTCACTGTTATCATCCCTGCCACTGCGCCAGTGATACCACACACGCACTGTTTATTGATATTTATTAATACTAAATCCTCCCTCGCATTGAAGGCGAGGGGTTCCGAAAACATGTCGACTTCAAGTCGACTTGGGTCCTAATTCCCTTTTCGTCGTCATTCCTGCGAAGGCAGGAATCCAGAAGAAAATCTGGAGAAAGAACCCACTGGATACCCGCTTTCGCGGGTATGACGGAACGGTCGGGTTTGCTTCCGTATTTGGCTCATGTTCACTTTGTTCACATTTCGCCTATTTTTTGCTTCGCCTGAAGGCGAGGGGTTTTCACCATCCCCGATGGTGATACTAAATGAACTCACTTTTAGGTGAGTTGAGTGTATGAGAAAGGGGGTTGTGTGTCAAGAAAAAGGAGTTCCTGGGGTGTGCTTCGGAGGGTTCCGCCTGCCTGCGCGAAGTCCCGCCATGCGGGACGAAGGCAGGCAGGCGGAGCATGTGGAGGAGTTAACGGCTCTGGCGCGTGGGGTTCCACATTTTGGGAAGGAAGAGCAAAGAAAAACTGCAGGTGTCTTTACTTGAGCAAGCTCTGCAGCTGCATTGCCAGCATAGGATCGCCTTTGACCTTCAGCTTACCCCCCATGAAGGCTGTGATGCCGTCGAGCTTCCCCTCAACCATATCAGCAAAGTCGTTGGAAGCCACGGTAATCGCGATGTCTGACGAAGCGGAAGTGCCCTCGTTGACTGCGGCCTTACCATCTGCAATGGCCACAGAGTAGGTTCCAGGATCAGCGCCACCGATATCAAACTGAAACACAGCCTTTATTCCCGCCAGCTTCGCGGGGTTTGCGTCCATCCTTTTCTGCATTTCGCTGAAGATCTCTTTGGTTTTCATTTCGCTCCCCCTCGATTCTTATTGGACGACGTTGCTGACTGAAATCTATCTAATCTCATGGAAGATGTCAACTGCTGAGTACGCTGCTGAGTACGCTGCTGAGTACGAGAATTTACCACTAGCTATCCATGTATATAGATTTGATGGTTGGTCATTGCAGATTTTGTGACATGTCCGTCCCAAAACAACTGTTCACAATTTCTTCCTGTGATACCTAGATTTCATTGACTTTCAAAATGTTTTCGTTTAATTATTTCTTGTTGCTGTGCCCCTTTCAGGGCACCTGCCGGCCACGCTAGGGGGGTTTCTTTTTTAGAAATCAAATTATGAAAGCAGAAATCATTGCGATCGGTTCTGAACTTCTCCTTGGGCAACTGGTTGATACAAACTCTTCTTTTATCGCCAAACGTCTAGCTGAACATGGGATCGAACTTATCCAGACCTCAACAGTCGGGGATGACCTCTCTCGAATCGAGGAGGTCCTTCGAGAAGCCATCCAACGATCCTCCATTGTAATCACCACCGGTGGGTTAGGGCCCACCGAAGATGACCTTACCCGAGAGGGTGTGGCAAAGGTTTTTCATCGGTCTCTTATCTTTCAACCCCATCTTATGGAACAGATTGAAGCCATTATCAAAAGACGTGGGTTTCGGATGGCCGAGAATAACCGGAAACAGGCTTATATCCCGGAAGGGGCTATCTCAATTGAGAATCCTAAAGGGACTGCTCCAGGATTTATCATGGAATACTCCGGGGGTTCCATCATCTCTATCCCCGGAGTCCCGCTTGAGATGGAATACTTTATGGAGAACAGCGTTATCCCTTATCTTAGAAAACGATTTGACCTTAAGCACGAGATCATCCGGTACAAGGTTTTGCGTGCCTGTGGACTGGGCGAAAGCGCCATTGGTCTTCAGATTAAGGATCTGATGAAGGAAGGAAATAATCCCTCCGTGGGAACCCTTGCCTCCTTAGGAGATATCAAGATCAGGATCACAGCCAAAGCCAGCAACCTCGAGGAAGCCACCACGATGATCCAGGGAGTGGAAGAAGAGATCCGAAAGCGCCTCGGGAATTTGATTTACGGTGTAGATGAAGAAACATTGCAAGGGAATATTACCAAAGAATTGGAGAGACTTAGACTGACCTTATCCGTCGTCGAGGCTTTCACCGGAGGAAACATCTCTCAGAAATTGGCGGGGACTTCAAGCCCCTCTTTCATCCATGGGACTGTTCTTCCATCTGAAATTTCCCAGAGGCAGTTTCTCGCCCTTTTTGTGAAAGATTTTGATGTTCTCAAAGGGAACCCCATGAGGTTTGTGAATTCGTTGGCAGAAAAGAGCCGAATCGAATCCGAGGTCAGCCTCGGGCTCGCCATGTGTGGGAAGATTGGGGAAGAGCAGAAAAGGGGAGAGTACAGGGTTGAGACTTACTACTCTCTCTCGACTGCCAAGGGAGTAGAAAACCAAGAGCATGCCCTGGGTGGCGAACTCTGGATGGTCCGGGAGAGGGCCTCTATCATCGCTCTGGATTTTTTAAGAAAATACCTCCTTACGAAAACGCATAGCGCATAGAGTATGGCGCATAGAGTTAACATAACACCTGAATGAGAATTTTGTAGGGGCGGTCCTCTGCGACCGCCCACCCTGGGAGTCTTCGCAGGGAGACCCAGGCTTTTCGCAGGCGCACCGCCTGGGTTCCCGTTTGCACCTGCCTACCGCAGGCAGGCGGGAATGACAAAATTAGGATGTAAAAAAGGCAGACAAAATGGCTCGTAAAACCATTCAGTGTCCCAATTGCAAAAAGGAAATTAAGGTTTTTCGGAATCCTATTCCTACGGTCGATATCATCATCGAAATCGAACCCAAAGGAATCATCCTGATCAAACGTAAGAACCCACCTTATGGCTGGGCAATCCCGGGAGGTTTCGTGGATTATGGAGAACCTCTGGAGGTGGCTGCGGTCAGGGAGGCGAAGGAAGAGACGAACCTGGATGTGAAATTAATTAGGCAGTTCCATACCTATTCGGACCCCATGAGGGATCCAAGACATCACAGCATTTCAACGGTTTACATAGCAAGAGGTAAGGGAAAACCTAAGGCCAAAGATGATGCGGTCGAGATTGGGGTCTTTAACGAATCGAACCTACCTGATGAGATTGCCTTCGACCACCACTCGATATTAAGGGATTACTTTAAGTCAATTTATTAACAAAAACCTGTAGGGCCTGATCCCCGATCAGGCCTTTCAATGGTGCGTTCGCCCGCCTGCCGGCAGGCAGGGGGAACGCACCCTACAATTTTTTTAAATTCCTCCCTCGCTAACTCAACTTTTTAAGAGATTCTTCTATTCGATCGATACCCTCTCGGATATCTTTCATGGAGGTCGCATAGGAGAGCCTCTCAAAAGGATCAGCACCAAACTCGACCCCCGGGACGACGGCGACCTTAGCTACGTCTAAGAAGTAGTCGGCCAGTTCAGTGGAGTTACTGATCTTCTTCCCCTGATAGGACTTTCCGTAATACTCAGAGAAATTAGGAAAGACATAGAAGGCTCCCGTCGGTTTGAAACAGGAGACGCCCGAGATCTCATTGAGGCGATCGACAATATAGTTTCGCCTCTCGGTAAAGGCTGAGACCATCTTTTTCACTTCTTCCTGGGGTCCGATGAGAGCTTCTACCGAAGCCTTCTGTGAAATGGAAGTGGGGTTGGAGGTGCTCTGGCTTTGGATGTTGCTCATGGCCGAGATGATCTCTTCGGGGCCTGCCGTATAACCAATCCTCCATCCGGTCATGGCATAAGTTTTCGCCACTCCATGAACAATAATGGTTCGGCCCTTGATCTCCTCGCCGAGGGAAGCAATGCTTCTGAATTCGAAACCATCATAGACGATTTTCTCGTAGATCTCGTCGGAGATAACAAAAAAATTGTGCGAAATGGCCATCTCTGCAATCTTTTCTAACTCTTTCTTCGTATATGCGCTTCCCGTAGGATTGCACGGGCTATTCAGGACCAAAGCTTTGGTCCTCGGGGTGATGGCTTTTTTCACCTCCTCTGGTGTGACTTTGAACCCGTTCTCCTCTTTCGTCTCAATAATGACCGGTGTGGCCTCTGCCAAAGCCACCATGGGAGGGTAGGAGACCCAGTAAGGAGCAGGGATGATGACTTCATCCCCTCGATCGAAGAGGGCCTGAGCCAAATTATAGAAAGAATGTTTGCCACCGCAGGAGATTAGAATTTGAGACCGTTTATAGGTCAACTGGTTATCTCTCTGGAATTTCTGGATGACAGCATCTTTCAATTCGTCAATGCCTCCCACGGCCGTATATTTGGTGAAGCCTTCCTCGATGGACTTTATGGCAGCCCTTTTAATATTCTCCGGCGTATCGAAATCGGGTTCTCCAGCCCCAAAACTGACGACTCGAATCCCCTGGGCTTGCATCGCCTTGGCCTTGGCATTGATGGCGAGGGTAGGGGAGGGTTTCAAGCCTTTTGCACGGTTTGATAGGATAGACATCTTTCATCCTCCTCCGGTGGAATTATGATTGAAAAAGGATATCCGAAATTCTCTTGATCCTTTCTACCCCTTTAATCTCGTGAGGAAAGAGAGGGGTTTGGACCAATTGAATCCGTTGCGAATATTGATCTCCCAGCATCTTAATATAGCCCTGTTGCATCTCGCTTCGCATCCGATGAAACTCACAATCGGCCTTTTCAATGACATAATTCACAATCAAATAGTGGACTTTTAGCTGATATTCATCGAAATCTTTAATAATCCTCTCTGTCTGCTTTACCCCCAAGGCCTCGGGAATGGTGACAATGATAAACTCAGACTTTTGAGGATCGCGAATAAAATTGACCACCTTCTCTGCTAGGTCTTCCCATCCGCTGATAATCTCCAGGAGAGACCTCTTCCCTTTTTTCAACTTTACAGTTTCCTTTAATTTTTCAAGATAACTATAGAGATTCATATAGAATTTTGTTGCGGCCTCAAGATGTTTTAGAAAGATCTGGGGCAGGTGAAGAAGCCTCAGGGTATGGCCAGCAGGAGCCGTATCCCAGACGACCATATCATACTGTCCGCCTTCAACCAGTTCAAGGATGTAACTGAGCATGTACTCTTCTTCAATCCCCGGGGCGCCTCCGATATATTCGACAAAATCGTAATCAACGGATGCAAAGGATGAGACGACTTCATAGATCTCTGGCCCAAACCGCTCTTTCCATTTCTTTAATACCACCTCGGAACTGATCTCAATCCCAAAGAGGTTTTTTACATTCGAAATCGGGGTCTCCTTGTCTCCAATCTCCATTTCAAAAATATCAGAGAGCGATGGGGTAGGGTCGCTCGAAATGACCAGCGTCTTCTTCCCCTGAAGGGCAAAATGGAGCGCGATAGCAGAGGCGCACGTCGTTTTTCCAACACCCCCTTTTCCACCGATCATGATCAGGCGTTTCGGCTCCTTATCGAGTCGATTTAAGGAAGGTTCCAAGCTTTGCCTCCCGAATGATTTGATACGTTCGACGGCGCCAAACCCCAATTTTCAAATCGGAGCAAAAAGCGCCGCTCAGTATCAACCCTGAGCATACCCCGGGCGCTTGTCCTGAGCGCAGTCGAAGGATCAGACCGGGGAGTCGAATGGGTTGATTTTAAAGATATTACAATTTATAATAGAAAATTTGTAAGGTCAAGTTTTTAAGAGGAAAACGTTGGCGACGGGGTTTATTGAAATCGATTTGGAACTATGCAAAGACTGTAAATTTTGTATTTCTGTTTGCCCTCACCGCCTGATCGAGACTTCTGACCGGATGAATCAAAAAGGTTACTATCCAGTCCATTATATTGAAAAGAATCACAAAAAAGAAATGAGAAAATGTACGGGATGCGGGCTATGCGCCATTGTCTGTCCGGAAATCGCAATTGAGGTCTATCGTGCATAAGGTATTGATGCGGGGAAATCATATTGTCGCAGAAGCGGCCGTTCGTGCAGGATGTCGCTTCTATTTCGGATACCCGATCACCCCACAAAATGAAATCCCTGAATATATGTCGGAAAGGCTCACGCAAGTGGAGGGCGGGGTATTCATCCAGGCGGAAAGCGAGATTGCATCCATCCATATGGTGATCGGCGCAAGCATGGCAGGAGGAAGGGCGATGACCTCCTCCTCCTCCCCTGGAATCAGCCTGAAGCAAGAAGGCATTTCCTTCCTTTCCGCTCTTGAGTTACCTGCTGTCATTGTTAATATGACCCGGGGGGGGCCGGGTCTGGGGAATATTGCTCCGGCTCAGTCTGACTATTTTCAAGCTACCCGAGGTGGAGGCCACGGGGATTACCGGAACATCGTCCTGGGGCCCAACTCCGGGCAGGAACTCGCCGATCTGACTGTTGGGGCCTTCGACCTTGCCGATAAATATCGAAGCCCAGTGATCATTCTCGGAGACGGCATGCTTGGTCAGATGATGGAACCCGTTCAATTGCCACCAGAGATCCAGGTCAAAAAACTTCCCCATAAGGATTGGACCTTAACAGGAGCAAAGGGAAGGCCAAGTCGATTCATCCGTTCCCTCATTTTGGATCCGATGGAGGAAGAGGAACATAACTGGAAGCTGATGAGGAAATATGAAAAAATCTCAAAAGAGGAAGTAAAATGGGAGGCCTTCTCCGTTGAGGATGCCAAAATGGTGGTCGTGGCCTTTGGGATTGCAGCCAGAATCGCTAAAGGCGCCATCAAAAGGGTGAGAGAGGAGGGCCTTAAGGTGGGACTCCTCCGACCCATCACCCTCTGGCCCTTCCCATCGAAAGCCCTCAAAGAAATGGCCAAAAAGGTTAAACACTTTTTTGTTTTCGAGATGAACATGGGACAGATGGTGGAGGACGTGAGACTCGCTCTGGAGGGAAGCGGAGAGGTTCATTTCTACGGGAGGCCCGGAGGCGTGATCCTTACTCCCCTGGAGATTTCCAGGGTCATCTCCAGTTACTATTATCAAAAAAGATTGTAATAGGGGAACGATGAAAAAGGTATATTCCAGGCCGAAATCGATCAAGAAAACACCTTTTCATTACTGCCCAGGATGCGGGCATAGCCTCTTGCATCGAATCATTGGAGAGGTCATCGATGAGATGGATCTTCAGGAACGGATCATCGGGATTCCTCCTGCCGGCTGTGCCGTTTTGGCCTACAACTATTTTGATATCGACATGGGAGAAGCCTCCCATGGAAGGGCAGCGGCTTTGGCCACAGGGATGAAGAGAGCCCTCCCGGATCGGATCGTCTTCACGTATCAGGGAGATGGGGATATTGCAGCGATTGGAACAGCCGAAACCATTCATGCCGCGGCTCGGGGTGAGAATATTAGCACCATCTTTGTCAACAATGGCGTCTATGGAATGACGGGCGGCCAGATGGCTCCCACCACGATCCTCGGCCAGAACACAACCACCTCTCCCGGAGGAAGGAAGGAGAGTCGGGACGGGTTTCCAATCAATCTCAGCGAAATGCTGGCCATTGCCAAAGGGAGTGTCTACATCGAGAGGACAGCGGTGAACAGCCCTGCGAATATTTTAAAGACGAAAAAAGCGATTGCCAAGGCCTTTCGCGCCCAAATAGATGGGTTGGGATTTTCTTTGGTCGAAGTCCTATCCCCCTGTCCCACCAATTGGAAAATGGATCCTCTGGAGGCGTGCAAATGGATTGATGAAGTGATGGCCGTCCATTTTCCTCTCGGGGTTTTAAAAGATCTTACTGGGGTGAAGAAGGATGCTCATTAAGGCCGTTTTTTCTGGATTCGGTGGACAGGGAGTGATCATGATGGGTTACCTCCTTGCCACCGGAGGAATGTATGAAGGGAAGAACGTCACCTGTCTGCCTTCTTATGGGGCGGAGGTAAGGGGAGGAACGGCGAACTGTACGGTGGTCCTATCCACAGAAGAGATTGCTTCTCCGGTCGCCTCGGAACCGGAGTTTGCCGTATTGATGAATAACCCCTCTCTCTTTCGTTTCCAAAACCAGGTTCAATCAGGAGGGACCATCTTTTTGAATTCGAGTATGATCGAGTCAAGGCCCATCCGTGGCGATCTAGAAATTTTCGAGATCCCGATCAATGACCTTGCCAAGCAGTTGAAGGCCGACAAGGTGACCAACATGATCATGTTGGGGGCTTTCATCAAGAAGTCCGGGTTGGTCTCTTTTGAAACAATGAACCATGTTCTCAAAGATACCTTCGAAAAACGCAATCCAGCCATCTTGAAATTAAATAAATCCGCTTTACTATTGGGTTACAACTATCTGGAATAAAGGGGGAAGGGTCGATGCCGGTCAAACAGATTTCTGTCAGTCTAGAAAACGTTCCTGGAAAACTCTCTGAAGTGAGCGAGTATCTGGGCGAAAACGGGATTAATATCATTGCGTTAAGCATAGCGGATACAGCGGATATCAGCGCGGTCCGGTTTGTAGCAAATGACCCTGAAAAGGCCGTCAATGTCCTAAGAAGCCATGGTTACTCGATTAAGACGACCGATGTCCTAGCTGTGGAGGCTCCCAACCACCCAGGGGGGTTAAATGCGATTCTGAAACCTCTCAAAGAGGTTTCGGTTAATGTCAGTTACCTGTACACCTGCCTCGGCGCAGGAGAGAAGACGGTTTTGATTGTGGGTGTCGACAAGATGGATGAGGCCATTCAAGTCCTAAGGAAGAACTGGGTTCACATGTTCGACGAGGAACTCTACACGTTATAAAATCTTCCCTTTTACTAAAGGGGATTAGAGATAACTATGTAATCCAGAGATGAGGTAATTGACGCCGAAGTAGGTAAAGAGGACGGCAGAAAATCCAACGATCGATAGAATGGCTGCTTTTCGTCCCCTCCAGTCCCTCGTCAATCGAGCATGAAGGAAAGCAGCATAGACGAACCACGTAATGAGAGACCAGGTCTCTTTTGGGTCCCAACTCCAGTAGCTTCCCCAGGCATAATTAGCCCACGCCGCCCCGGTGACAATCCCCAAGGTCAACATGGGAAACCCTATCACGATAGACTTATAGTTGATCTCATCAAGGACTGAAGGGGAGGGCAACCATTTCGACCCTTCGTCTTTCCCCGTGCCTCTTTTATACTGAATCAGATAGAGGATACTGATACCAAAGGACACGGCAAACGAAGCATAGCCCAAGAAGCAAGTGATGACATGAATGGCGAGCCAATTACTTTGAAGGGCTGGCACCAAGGGAGTGATCTTGGCATCGATACCCGGAATGATGGAAGTGAGGGCAATGGCAAGAAAGGCAAAGGGAGTAACGAAGACGCCGATGATCTTCTGCCTGTATTTGAATTCGAGAATCAGGTAGATCAGAATGATGGTCCAGGAGAAAAAGACGAGAGATTCGTACATATTGGATAAGGGGACATATCCGTATCCTGTTTGATGGGTCTCGACCCAGCGAAGAACCAGTCCTCCCGAATGGACGAGTAGGCCAAGGAGCAGGAGATAAGTACAGAGGATCCCCATTCGATGACTCCGAGTGGCCGCAAAGACGAGATAGCCCAAAGAACAGATCAGATAGATGGCCATGGAAACATTGAAAAAAGTCTGGCTTGCAAAAGGAAGGTTCACGAATGAACTCCATGCATTAAAAGTTATTGGAATTAAAAATAACAGACTTGATGAGGGATGTCAATTCTTACATGGGGAAGAAGGAGGACAGAAATTGGGCCGGAGCGTGCCCCGTCCCGCTCCGGCGGGCAGGGCCAGGGAGCTTCACTTACACTTTTTCGGATACCTTCTTCATCAGGGAAACGGTAGCCACTTCCGTTCTCTTCGGCTCTCGCCTTTCCAAGATTTCAATCCGATAGATCGCTTTCAACAAGAGCACGCTATCGTCCTTGTGGCGGTGAACGAACTCTTCTATTTCAGCATAGGCTTTCCCTTTGAAAAAATTATGGCAATTTCGAAGGAGATACATGAGGCTGAAATCATCCATCTTATAATAGATTTCTAAAGGATAGGGAGATTCTTCAGGGACTCTCTCCAAAGTATTCACATCAAGCCTCTTTCCCACATGCTGAACTAACTGGAGAAAGGTGTCAATCTGGGTTTGGGTGAGAGGGGGTTTCATTTCTCTTTGGAGTTGCTTCCGAATGGCCTCTGATTGAATCTGGAGGTCAATGCATTTCAAGGAATAGTCTCCCCTGATCAATTGATACTTCAACGGCTGGTCAATCCTCTCTCTAAACCTTTTAACGACAAAATGTTCTCTTCCGTTAGTGGCTTTGAAATAAGAGATCTTAACGGGCTCAGAATAAGGTTTTTCACTTACAAAAGAGTCTTCGATAATTTTCAAATCTTCCAGTTGGTGACCCCGATGATTTCTCAAAAAATCTTGGAAGTCATCTTTCTCGATCCCTTGAGTTTCTCGGAGAGAGGTCAAAGGCTCCCATCCATATTCAGCCGTTTGATCAAGGGAGGTTCTGAGATAGATTTCGTGGCAATTGATGCAATGGATGAGCTGATTCATAAAAGACACCTGTTCCTTTCCGCTACGCCGTGAGGAGGTTCTGATGGTTTTTCATCAGGATGACTTCCTCCATCTCTTTCAAAACATCAAGGAAGATGGTGATCAATTTAGGATCAAATTGTATACCGGAACACCTGGTCAATTCAGTCTTTGCCTCCTCATTGGAAAGGGGCTTTCGGTAGGGACGGTTGGAGGTCATGCTGTCATAGGCATCTGAAATGGCAATGATTCTGGCCCCTATGGGAATCTGTTCCCCGGCCAGCCCATCCGGGTAGCCGGTTCCATCATAATGTTCGTGATGATGCTGAATGAAGGAAAGGATGTTGAAAGAGAGTTTTAATGGGGCCAACAGTTCAATGGATTTGTTTGAGTGCTGCCTGATAATGGCCCAGTCTGTCGAACTCAACTTCCCTTTCTTGTTAATAAACCGATTGCTGATCCCGATCTTGCCGATATCATGGAGATATGAGGCGATCTGAAGTTCGGTTCGATCTTTAGGTTCAAAGGAAAGCCGTTTGCAAATAAAATCCGAATAGTAGCAGACCCTTTCCGAGTGGCCTGAGGTATAGGGGTCTTTCTCCTCAAGGGTAGATGCAAGAACTTTCGCGAACTCTAAGCAAGTTTGGTTATTTGATAGCCCCGAATCATTCCATTTGTACGCCAACATTGCTTTAAGCCCATTTTGTAAAAAGACATCGGAATGGGGCAGGGGCTCTTTAAGGGGATGAGACTCGAAAAAGTTGGTGAGGAAGCCCTTGATCTTTTGGTTGAGCATTCTTCTTTGGACGGCTTTGTCGATGATGGACATGATCTCAGGGACATTAAATGGCTTCGGGATATAATCAAAGACCCCGTATCGAATGGCTTCAATGGCACTCTGCAGCGTCCCATAACCAGTGATGATGATGACCATGACGTCCTGGTCGATCCCTCTTATCTCCTTCAGGGTATCAATCCCAGAAATCCCAGGCATCTTAAGGTCTAGCGTAACGACATCCAGCCCAGCTTGCTGAACCATTTGAATGGCTGCATATCCACTTTCGGCAGTAAAGATATTATAGTAAGGCTTTAAAATCATTCTCAAAGACTCTCTGGGACCTATCTCATCGTCTACGATGAGGATATTGGGTGCATTAACTCTCGTTTCCATTTCTCCCCCATGATTCAAATTTAGATGGAATGGCGTGGCGTGGTAGAGCAATTTAAGAGCAAAAACTCTGCCATTAGGGCAAAAAGTTAAAAAATTTACACGTTTACTAACTATTTAGAAATATTGGAGATTTTGAGGCAGGAGAAAACTAAGAAACAGATGAGAGAAAACGGGTGGAATTTTTCTGCAAATTTTGTAGGGTGCAGTAAATCCTTTCCGGATTTGATATCTAATCTGTTGTAATTTAAGAATAAATTAAGATTTGTTCAAAATTGACGAACCTTTAACAAATTTGTTATTTATTAGAAACTTTTATCTGTGTCTTTACCTATTCCTAATTTATCCATCTTATATTTCAAGATTCGCCGGCTAATCCCCAACACCTCGGCCGCATGGGATTGGATATAATTGGTCCGCTTTAAGGCATCCATAATAACCCCTCTCTCAAATTCCTCCTCCGCTTCCACAAAAGAAACCTTTCCATTCAGGATATATTCTTTTAACCCGTTCATTTTGGAAATATTGATTAAGGAAAAAGGCATTTCATTCGCCTGAATATATTCGTTTGAAGTCAAGGCAATGACGCGTTCGATCAAATTTTCCAATTCCCGAACATTTCCGGGCCAGTCATAATTCATCATTAAATCCAAGCCTTCTTTGCTGATCCCCTTGACATTCTTGTTATTCTCTTTATTAAATTTCTTGACAAAATGATCAATGAGAATGGGGATATCTTCCTTTCTCTCTCTCAAAGGAGGGATGACGATCGGAACGACATTAATTCGATAATAGAGGTCTTCACGAAAACTTCCGTTCTTGATATGCTGGGTCAAATCTTTATTCGTGGCCGTGATCAATCGCACATCGACCTTGATTGTCTTAGACCCTCCGACTCGATTAAATTCCTTCTCTTCCAAGAACCGAAGGATCTTGGCCTGCGTCGTCAAACTCAACTCACCAATCTCGTCGAGGAAGAGGGTCCCCTGTTGGGCGATCTCAAACCTTCCCAGTTTTCGTTCAATCGCATTCGTAAACGCCCCCTTCTCGTGCCCAAATAATTCACTTTCGATGAGTGTCTCTGGGATGGCGGCACAGTTGATTGTAATGAAGGGACAACTCCTCCTGTTGCTACTAAAGTGAATTGACCGGGAGATGAGTTCTTTTCCCGTTCCGCTTTCCCCCATGATCAAGACCGTTGATTTCGAATCCGCGATCTGCCGAACCATCTTAAAAATCTCATCCATGGCCTTGCTTTTGCCGATAATATGCTCGAACCCGAAACCCTTATCGACCTCCTCCCGGAGGTATTTCACTTCCTTCTCGAGGGCCTGAGTCGAGAGGGCCCGGTGGATGATCAGACAAAGCTCATCGGTATCGAAGGGTTTGGTGACATAATCATAAGCCCCGAGTTTCATCGCCTCGACAGCCGTCTTCACCGTTCTCGTCGCGGTGATCATAATGATGATGATATCCGAATCTTTCTGTTTAATTTTTTCCAAGACCTTCAACCCATCGAGGTCGGGTAAAATGATGTCGAGGAGAATGACATCCGGAGAGCGTTCTTTGACCATCTGAAATGCCTCCTCAGCATTTTTTGCCAACAAGACCTCGTAATCATTCTTCAAAATCATTCTCAGAGATTCTCGGGTCCCTACCTCATCATCCACAATTAAAACGCTTTTCATCGCTCCTCCCTTATCCTCTTTGCTCGGCATTGGTCGATGGATAATAAATCACCTTTCTTCTTTCCATGGGGAATTTCAAGGAAATCAGGGTTCTCGGCCTCTTTTCATTCACGTCAAAGGTCATCACGCCTTGGTTCTTCTGGATCATCTCCTTAATCAATCGCAATTCCAATTCAATCGCCTCCTCCTGCTGAAGGGCAGGGACGCCCAGGATGGTACCAAATTTTTCAACTGGTTTCTTGAACCCAGTAAAAACAATCATGATCTGAACAAACCTCCCATCCTCCTCCATGAGGTTTTGATCTTCACCCATTCCTTTCTGGAGGCTGAGGGATTTGGTTAAAAAACCGATGCTCCCCTGAGGAGGGATTGAAGGGAGGGCATATTGAAGAATGGAATTCAGGATATACCGGAGTTGTTCCTCATGGACGACGGTTTCAGGAAGGTCCTTCTCAAATTTCTTGAAGACTCTTATCTTTCTATCCTCCAGTTTACCTTCGTATTTCTTCAAAACATCTTCGAGAATGAAATGAACCGTGTTGACCTTCTCAATCGGGGTGTTAATCTTGATATAATTCAGAAGGCCGTTCAACAACGAATCGATTTTTTCAATGTCTTCTGTGACAATTCGATAAAAATATTCCCTGAATTCCTCATCGTCAAATTTTTCCCTTAGCAGTTGGGTGAAGGTCTTGATCGACACGAGAGGATTTTTGATCCGATGTACCAATTCGATAAAAAAAAGCGAAGAAAAATGGTTGTCCTGTTTATGGACGAAATTTTTCCTTTCAAAAGAGAGAGGCTTGGTCTCCGTTTTTTTCAGAAAGGAGACAAACGAGCTTTTTTCAACGTCGGTTTCGAAAAAGAGGTCCTTTTCCATCAGTCGATCTCCCTCCGAAAAAACAGCACTCCGGATAATCACATTCTCCAGCTCCCTCAGGTTTCCAGGCCACCAATAACTCTGCAATAACATCAGGACATTGTTAGAAAACCCAACCTTCTTGGTCTTCATTTTCTTGGAATGCTCGGTTAAGAGGTATTGAGCAATCTCTGCAATTTCCTTTGTCCTTTCTCTCAGTGGGGGGACGCGGATTAAAAGGGTGTTCAACCGATAGTACAAATCCTCTGAAAATCGGCCCTGGGAAACTTTCTCTCGAAGGTCTTCTGAGGACGAGAAGATGAACCTAAGATTTTTGAAAAGCTTTTTCTCTAGACCATTTTGGAAAAATCCTTCCTCAATCAGTTCGACCAATTTCAGCTGGTTTTCCTGCCCCAGATACCCGACCTCCCTCAAATAAAGAGTGCCAGGACTTGTTCCGTCATGGAACTCCTTGAAGAGACGAGAGACCTGTGCCGTGAACGTTTCTTCTGTCAATATCCGACAGTCGATCTTGTGAAACCGATAGTCTCTCCAGTCCCCAAGATGATGGATAAGTTTAGCAATGAGCTCTTTTCCTGTCCCCTGTTCACCTTGAATGAGCACGGGGATATTGTTATAGGCAGCCTTTTGGGTTAATGTTGCAATCCGAGGCGTAAGGATAGGAGAGTGAAGCAGTTCCAGATAATTCATGGTCGCTCAATCGGGTGAAACAGGGGAGGGCTGGTTTTCAAAATCACTCTGTCTTCTTTTCGGATATTGCTGGTGCAAAGGCAAATTAATAAAGAAAGAAGTCCCCTTGTTCACTTGGCTTTCCACATCGATATACCCTTTATGATCCTGCACAATCTGATTGGAGATCGACAATCCCAGCCCGCTCCCTTTTTCCTTCGTTGTAAAAAAAGGGGTGAAGATCTCTTCTAAATACTCCGGCCGGATGCCGCATCCGGTATCAGTAAATTCGATTTGAATATAGGGCTCCCCTTCTGGTTTTGTGTAAGACCGAGTTTTTACATAAATCTTCCCCTTCTCCGGGGTCGCTTCAATTGCGTTCAACAACATATTCAAAAAAACTTGCTTCATTTGCTCTCGATCGATGGTAATCGGACTCAGATCTGATGCACAGTCTTTGAGAATATCAATATGCTTCGATTTCGTCTCCGTGGAAACCAAAAGGATCATTCCATCCAAAATGCCGTTGATATCTTCCAGGTCGAACTTCGGTTCAGAAGGTCTTGCAAACTCAAGGAGTTCGGTCACCAACGCGGAGATTCGATCTACCTCTCCTGAGGCGATACTGAGGAAGTGATTTCTAAATTCTTCATCATCAATACGCTCTGGCAAGAGTTGCGTAAACGTCTTAATGGCCACTAATGGGTTTCGAATTTCGTGAGCCAGTCCTGCCGTAAGCGTCCCCAGGGAAGCCAACCGATCTGCTCTCCGGATATAGGATTTCGATTTTCTCAAGTCATCGTAGAGCCTCGCGTTCTCAATCGCAATGGTGGTTTGGTTGGCCAGGGTGCCAAGCAATTCAATGTCCTCATGAGAATAGATATCTTTATTGAACTTATGACTTAAATTGATCATCCCAATGAGTTGTCCCTTTGAAATAAGAGGAATGCTGACCTCTGCCTCTAATCGGTTCAAGGTGTTCACCACCTCATTAATTTCTGGAATCGTCATGCCTTTTATCAATTCTTCACGGATAACAATCTCTTTAATCTTCTGTAAATATTGGGACAGGGGATCTCCTTTGGATAAAACGGGAGGGAAGGAAGCTATTCTAATGTTTTTTGATTCAAGCAGGTAATACCCACCTCTTTCCTCATTCATGAAAAATAGGGAAGCCTTCTCCACACCCATCGTCTGAGTGATCGTATCGATGATTTTCTTCGATAAAGATTTCAAGTCAAGGATTGTTACCATCGCCTTACTAAAATTCCCTAACGTGTCACGGTAGTCATAACGGTCTTTAAAAAGAAGATGTTCAACAACTTTTTCTGTTTGTGATTTGACCCTGTTAAAAAAAATAGTCACCACCAGAAGTAAAGTGATAACAATCGCTGAAAATAAGTAACTGATTTCGTTGAAAACAATTTTTTGACTAAGAAGAATCAAAATAGACGAAGGGACAAAAAAGAGCAATATCAAAAGTATATACGTTGTGCCTTTTTTTAGAACAATATTGATGTCCATTAATCGGTGTTTCATAATGGCGTACGTGAAAAAGCTCAACATGATGATCGTTGAACAAGGCCCTAAATGGCCTAATCTTGAAGTCCCTAATAAAGGCAGAACCAAGTTAAAGGTAATCGCGGGGACAAAGGTTAGAAAGATTCCTAAAAAGCAATATTTGATTTGGATTCGTTCCAAGCCTATTGAATTCTCGAATGACTTGATTAAGAAAAATATTCCCCCCGAAATATAGAGAATAAAATAGAATGAAAAAAATGGATGAGCTAACCCATAATGTGTAGTCAATGTACTCCAATTAACAGAATGGACCATCAAATCACTAAGGGATATAAGGGTAAATATGGATGAAGGGATGAAAACCAAAAACGTCTTTGCCAAAGAAATCTTAAGTTTCTCTTTTGGAAAGACAAGGGAGAAATAAAGGAAGGTCGATGGGATGTTGCTCGCCGCCACAAAACTCATCCTAACCCAGAATAACCTCCATAGGGGTTCCTTAAATAGATAAATCATTAGAACGCTCAATATCCATCCTGCCGAAGCCCAAGAGGACATAGAAAAGGAAATATTCACTCGTCTATACGGCGAATTACTCCTATAAACTAAAAAGCCCAATCCAAGATTTAACACCAGGATGGTGAACAAAACTAAATTTGTCATATTGAGTCGTTCCATCTTATGAAAAAGATTGATCTGGCAAGAATCTTTTTATAAGTAAGGCTGTAAGCCTACCGCCAAATCCGTGGGCATTAATGAGGATCGTGTTAACTTCCTTCTTTAAGAAATAATTTGGAACATAGTTAAGATCACATCTCGGATCAGGGTTTTCGATATTGATTGTTGGGGGGATAATATTATGTTTTAAGGTTAAGAGGGATGCAATGACTTGGAAAATCCCGGTCGCCGAAATGGAGTGTCCCGTAATTGGTTTTATTGAGGTAACTGGAACATGATATGCTATTTCGCCAAATACTTCTTTGATCGCTTCCGTCTCGCTGATATCATACGGGAGTAACCCGTTTCCATGCGCATTGATGTGATCAACTTCTGTTATATCAACGGATCCTTTTTTTAAAACATTTCTAAAATTCAATGCCATTGTCCCATTTTCTGTCTCAACACCAAAAAGATCAAAAGCTTCATTTAAAGCAGAATAACTAACTATCTCTCCGTAGATTCTTGCTCCCCTTCTTATTGCATGCTGGAGTTCTTCCATGATTAGAATAGCTCCCCCCTCTCCTAACACCATTCCATCAGAATTCGTGTCGTAGGGTTTCAAGGCCTTATGGGGATATGTATTTTCTCTGGAGAGAAAGCCACTGGCACAAAATATTGCGAAGGTGCAAGGGGTTATGGGACTTTCTCCCGCACCAACAATCATCACATCCGCATCTCCCAGATGGATTGCGTTGTACGCCAAATAGGTCGCGTCCAAGCCTGAATTGCATCCTGACGATATCGTTGTATTGGGGCCTTTTGCCTTGAATGCGCAACTGATGACCCCACTGGCTGTATGAGTCGAAATTGAGATTGCAGTGAATGGGCTAATTCTCTTTAGGCCTTTCTCCATAAAAATGGTATGCTGCACGTCACTTACATCAGCACCTCCAATGGCTGTTCCTATGAAAACCCCTGTGCGATAAGGGTCCTCCTTGGAGAAATCTATATTTGAATCCTGCACAGACATTTCAGCAGCCGCAAGAGCAAATTGCGCAAATCTGCTTAACCTCCTTGCAGTTTTCGGATCCATATAATTTGTAGGATCGAAATCGGGGACTATTGCCGCAATTTGACATGGGTAGGAAGAAACATCAAAGGAAGTAATTTTCCGAGCGCCAGATCTACCATGAATTAATGAATCCCAAAATCGATCGATGCCGATTCCGTTGGGGGCAACTACTCCCATCCCGGTGAAGACTACTCTTCTTTTTTCCATAATTTAACTTGAAATAATGAATCGGTTAGATGAAGTATTTGGTTCAATTATAAAATTATAAACGCCATCTCAATTATTGGAAAAAGCCAGGCTATTATCATAAAAAATCTCTTCATTGTCAACATTTTTGTACAGCGAGCCATTTGCGATGTCTTTCTTTTTTCGATAAAGGGGAACAGTGGAGGAGGGAACGGAACGCAGAATTTTGGCAGGCCGGGAGGATTTACTGGGTTCACAAACACAGCAGACCACAGTTGTCTCCATTGTTCACGTTCCGAAGTAATACCTCTCCATCGTTGGATGTTTAATATAGGAGTTTTCCCCGCTGCTCTATCTAAGCAGCTTTGTCGAGTGGGGCGGGACTTCTCACCAACGATCGCATCAGATCCTGCCGCTGTTCTTTAATGCGGCCCACAGCCATCGCCAACATCACACAAAGAGCAAGTCCCACTCGGATCTCCATCTTTTGAATCCCCCGGATGAAGTGGTTCTCAAATCCAAAGCTTACATCCAACCTCGAATTGACTCGCTCCACTGCCGTACGATTCTTATACTCCCGATCCCACGCATAACTGGACCGTGCAACCGGCGTGAAGATCCTCCGGTCAATCTCCAGAGAAACCCGTTTGCTCTTCATCGCATGGTCACACTGATCGCTCCCCTTACACGTCAATCCATAAGCCTTTACCGGACAGACATATTTGAGTGCTATCCGATCCTTCTCAAATCCCCCATAGGCCATCTGGCGCTGCTCTCCCGTCTTAGGACAAAGGCAGTACACCACCCCCACTTCATCATAGACAATATTGTCAGACCGATTCGGATCTAAAAGTCTGGTCTCCTTATCCCGCCACATCCGCCGTATATCGATCACCGGCTTGATCCCATGCTCATCATAAAGCTGGCGAAAGTTGTCTTCACTGTCATACCCTTTATCCCCTGATAGCTCACGGATGTCTTTGTGAATCTCTGGATGCCTCTCTTTCAAACTCTCCACTAATGGCAGGAGTCGGGTCGTATCTGAAACACTCGCCCTCGTCACCCACCATCCTATCGGCATCTCATATTTCGTATCCACCAAAAGATGAATCTTATAACCAAACCACTTTACCACTTTCTCCCATAACGTCCCGTCTTCTCTCTCCCCTCGATAGACCTTCTTCCCCCAATCGGCATCGGTGTCTCTCCGCCCATCCCCCTTCGCCTCTTTCGTCAGCCGCCCCGCAGAGCTTACCCCTTTCGAATCCACCGCCACCGAAAAACCTAAATCCGGCAGTAACTCCTTGAGCTCATCCACCAAACAGTCAAACATCGCATCAATGTCAGCTTTGTATTTGAACAGAAGTCTCAAAAACCGCGTGTACACCCATGAGGGAGGAACGGCTCCTGATCCCTTGTGCGGATCGAAACCGCATCGGCCTCGAAGCTCTCCATTTCGCAAAAGCTCTCTCCTTAAAGAATCAATACTCTGATGCTGATACACAATCCCAGCTAACACCGAATTCCACACCGCACGAATCGGATAATCATCCCGACCCCACTTCCGCTGCCCCTCCAACTTCTGCATTAACCCTTCGTCCGGAAGATGCTCCAACACAAGCATCAGTCGCTCAAGATCACTCTTGGCGTCCACCTCTTTCCATGTGAACAAGTATGGGGCTAAGAGCTTCGCCATCAGAACCTCTCCTCTGCCTTGGGATGCTCTTCTGTTATCACAAAGCACACAAAATTCCAACACTCTTTTCAACTCCGAGACGTCCAACGATGACTCCCCATCACCCTATCGGTCACTTCACTTGACCTGGGGTGAATTTCTCACTTTCGACCACCCCTCACACCTAAACAGCCCATAAATACTGCCCCAGCTTGGGGTAAAGTCTTTTCATACCCTCGGCAAACCCCCACGTTTATTGGGTGGAAACACATCGCAAATGGCTCTTGAGAAATTTTTGAGAGCTGAAAAACTACCTCACGCTCTCTCCAAAGATTTCTGGGCTTTTTCAGAAATCGAAAAGGGTTCCTTGACAATTCTCTGAAAACAGATAGAATTTAAAAATTTAAACAAAGGAAAAAATTCCTTGAAATCATTGGTCACCGGAGCTACAGGTTTTATTGGAAGTCATCTCGTGGAGGCTCTCTTACAAAGGGGAGATCAAGTCCGATGCCTCGTCCGGAACTTGAGCGATTTGAAGTGGCTGGAAGGTCTGCCCATTGAGGCGGTTCAGGGTAATTGTAATGACAAAAGTTCCTTGAAAGGTGCTGTCGCAGGAGTGGACCAGTTGTTCCATCTGGCAGGTGTGACCAAGACTGTTGATAAAAGAACTTATTTCGAAGTCAATGCCTATGGAACGGAAAACCTCATCCGGGCCTGCCTTAAACATAATCCTTCCCTCCAAAAATTTATTTATCTTTCAAGCCAGGCCGCAGCAGGACCTTGCCAGAATGGAGGGCAGAAGAAAGAGACGGATCTGTGCGAACCTGTCTCTCCTTACGGCCAGAGCAAGCGGATGGGAGAGGACCTGGCCCTCGCCCACACACACGAGTTGCCCCTTCTCATCCTCCGCCCTTCTGCAGTCTATGGTCCGAGAGATCGGGATATCTACACTTTCTTCAAACTCCTCTCTAAAAAGATCAGACCCTGTTTCTACAGCCAAGAGCAACGTATCAGCTTATGTTTTGTCGGGGATATTGTCCAAGCCATCCTCCTGGCTTCCGATAAGAAAGAAGGGAGCGGAGAAATATTCTTCCTCTCCGACGGGCAGGATTATCGAATGGAGGAAGTCAGCGATATTTTTGCCTCCGTCATGGGGGTGAATCCGGTCTGTATTCGACTTCCAGAATGGATGATATACGGAGTGGCTTCTTTATCTGAATATCTCTCCAAGCTTACGGGGAAACCTGCTCTCCTCAGTCGAGGGAAGGTCGAAGAGATGGTTCAGAAAAACTGGGTCTGTGATATCACAAAAGCCAGAACGGTTTTGGGTTTCAAACCCGTTGTCTCTCTTGCCGAGGGAGCTCGATTGACCTTTGAATGGTACAAGAAAGAGAATTGGCTATAGCTAAAAAAGCGAGGTGGCCTATGGACGTCTTTGAAAAATGCGACAAGGTCAATGAACAAATTAGAGAGGTGGTTGAAAGGGGTTACTATTTTTACTTCCGCAAGCTCGAATCGCCCCAAGATGCCGAGGTGGTGGTGAATGGAAAAAGAGTCATCATGATTGGCTCGAACAATTACCTCGGTCTAACGAACCACCCTCGCGTCAAGCAGGCTGCCATCAAAGCCATTGAAAAGTTCGGATGTGGTTGTGCCGGGTCGAGATTTCTCAACGGGACGCTTGAAATCCACGTTGAACTCGAAAACAAACTGGCCCGCTTTTTTCGCAAGGAAGCCGCCCTCGTCTTTGCCACTGGGTACCAAACCAATCTGGGAGCCATTTCGGCTCTGGTGGGACGAAATGATGTGGCGATCATTGATAAATACGATCATGCGAGCATCATTGATGGGTGTCGTCTCTCTTTTGGAAAGGTGAAGAAATATCGACATAACGACATGAAGGATCTGGCACGTACCCTCGAAGCAACCAAAGACAAAGGGAAATTGATTATCGTCGATGGCGTCTTCAGCATGGAGGGTGATATCGCAGACCTCCCGAATATCGTCAAATTGGCCAAGACTTATGGGGCCAGGGTGATGGTAGACGACGCCCATGCTATAGGCGTCTTAGGGGAAGGTGGAAGAGGGACTGCTGAGCATTTCGGTCTAGAGCATGAAGTCGACCTCATTATGGGGACCTATAGCAAATCACTCGCTGCCATCGGTGGGTTTGTTGTGGGGGCACAAGATGTCATTAATTTTATCAAACATACTGGCCGCTCCATGATCTTCAGTGCCAGCCTTCCACCTGCTCTCGTGGCGTCCGTCAGTGAAGCCCTTGACATCATCGAGGAACAGCCACAGCTCAGGACCCAGCTCTGGAAGAATACTCACAGGATGCTCAAAGGTTACAAGGAGCTCGGCTATGATACGGGCACAAGCGAAACCCCTATCGTGCCGGTTATCATCAAGGACAACTGGAAAACCTATGAGATGTGCAAACGTCTCTTTGAAGAGGGTGTCTTTGTCAATGCTGTCGTCAGCCCGGCGGTCCCTCCCGGAAGGGAACTGCTCCGCACGAGTTATATGGCTACCCATACCGAAAGCCAGTTGAATCGAGTTCTGGAGGCCTTCCAAAAGGTTGGAAAAGAGATGAGACTGATCTGATGGATACCGATCGAATGTCAAACCAGGAACTCCATATTGAAGAGGTAAGAAATCGTCAGGATTTGATGACTTTTATCCGATTTCCCTGGAGGATCTATCAGGGAGATCGCTACTGGGTCCCTCCCCTCATCAAAGATCAACTCCAGAAATTTAGCCCAAACCATCCTTTCCGTTCTCATTCAGAGATGACCCTCCTTCTCGCCTACCGAGGAGAGGAGGTCGCGGGAAGGATTGCAGGGATCGTTGACCACAGCTTTATAGAGTTTCATCAGGAGAAGACGGGTTTCTTCGGATTTTTCGAATCAATTCAGGACGCTCAAGTAACCGGACTCCTTCTTTCCAGCGCGAAAGACTGGCTCAGGGGGCACGGGATGGAGAAAATGATAGGGCCGATGAATCCCTCCACCAATGATGAATGTGGCCTCCTGATCGATGGGTTCGATTCCTCTCCTCGTCTCATGATGCCATACAACCCTGTCTACTATAACGCCTTGCTTGAAGGGGCCGGTTTGAAGAAGGCCAAGGACCTCTATGCTTTCTTTATTGAGCAATCGACTTTCATTGCGGGACGTCTGAGCCGGATCGCTGCTAAATTGATAAAGAAAGAACCGGGCCTTCGGGTTCGCCCCATCAATCTCCGCCGCTTGGGCCAGGAATTAATGATCGTCAAGGATATCTATAATCATGCCTGGAGTAGAAACTGGGGATTCGTCCCCCTGACCGAGGCCGAGATCGATGACCTTGCAAAAAATCTGAAGCCCCTGTTGGTCCCCGATTTAGTGCTCTTTGCCTATTGGCAGGATGAACCCGTCGGGTTCTCCGTCTCCCTTCCAGACTATAATGAAGTTCTCAAAAGGTTGAATGGGAAATTGGGCCCCCTTGGATTCCTCAAATTCCTCTATTTCTCGAGGAGGATCGACACCGTTCGGGTCATGCTTCTGGGCGTGAAACATGCCTTCCAAAAGAGAGGAGTGGAGGGGCTCCTCTATTACGAGACCTTTAAACGAGGAACTAGAAAAGGTTATTTCAGGGCAGAATGCTCCTGGATTCTCGAAGATAATCTCCTGATGCAGCACGGTATTGAAGCCATGGGAGGAAAACGTTATAAGACGTACCGAATCTACGAAAGCACTCTGTAAAAGGACTGAGTGAGAAGCTATGAGGGATGAGTCGGACATTTGAATGAGTTATTGCTCAGTCCTCAGACCTTAGTACTCGTCACCCTTTTTGGGGTTCCACCCTCTGTACAGTTGAGGCGCGATGATCAATGACGCGATGGCAAACGCAACACCGACAAAAAGATCAATGACATAGTGGTACCTCAGATAGACCGTCGAGAGGATCAACCCACAGATGATCGGAAAGAAAAGACAAGAAAGCAATTTTTCGTAGCGGTAGGCCAGATAAAGGACCATGAGCACAATCTGAGTATGGCCACTGGGCATGCAATCGCGTTTGTTATGTTCCAGGGCATTCAAAGTATTTCTCACAAAATCGGTAATCCATGTTCCCTCCAGGGGCACAGAGTGAAATGAGGTTAATGTAAATCGGGGTCCAATCGCTGGAAAGAGAATGTACCCGATAAAGGAGGCATAGTATCCAAAGGTTAATACAAAGATCGATTCATTGAATTCCAGCTTTCGGTTTTTTATGTAAAGGACAACCACGAGGGTGAGGGGAAGGAAATAGTAACTCAAATAGGCCAAGGACATGACATCCGTAAACCAGGGAACAACCCACCTCTCCATCCAAACCGTAGGATGCACACCAAACAGGAAGAGGTCGATTTGTATTAGCCAGGAGTCGATATCCCGCCGGAGATACTGAATCAGATCACCGAGCGACTCGTAAATAAGGATGATGAATATCAGCGGTGAGAAATCGTTGAAGAAGGCCCCTCCTTTCCCCTTGCGATCAGAGGATATTTTCATCACAAAGAGAAGGGCCATCAACATTAGGTAGCGGAGGAGGAGGGAGTGCCAGAGCGGAATGTGCCCTTTAAAGATGAGTGTGAGGAGAATCAATCCAATCAAAAAGAAAAAGGTCAGTCCGTGAACGGGAGTAATTTTTCTCATAGGTGAAAAAACTTTATATATTAGGTATAAAGAAAAATCAACCCTTCGACTATCCCTGGTCTAATCCTTCGACCACGCTCAGGACGAGCACCCGGGGTTTGCCGCTCGTCCAGAGACTTCGGCGTGAGCCTTTCGACAGGCTCAAGGCCCTGAGTTCGATCGAGGGGCTCAGTCGAACGCTCCGGCCGAAGGCTCAGCCTGCCTGCCGGTAGGCAGGGGTTGATACTGAGCGGCGTTTTTAGCTCGATCCTAAAAAGCGAGGGTTGGCGCCGTCGAAGTATCAAGGAGTCAAAAAAGATCGATGGTTCAAACCGTTCTGGAGGAGTGAGCATGCGGTATTCGCAATATTTTCTTCCTACCTTGAAAGAAGTCCCTTCTGAAGCAGAGGTTCCCAGTCATCAATTGATGTTCCGGGCAGGGATGATTCGGAAACTGGCGTCGGGGATCTACTCCTATCTTCCCTTTGGACTCCGGGCTATTCAAAAGGTGGAGTCTATCGTCCGGGAAGAGATGAACCGGGCGGGTGCCATTGAAGTCTTGCTCCCCTTTGTCCAACCAGCTGAGATTTGGCAGGAAAGCCATCGGTGGGAGGAATATGGAAAGGAACTCTTAAGGTTGAAAGATCGCCACAATCGGGACTGCTGTCTGGGACCTACCCATGAGGAAGTGATGGCGGATATTGCTCGGAAGGAAATCCGATCGTATCGTCAGATGCCCCTCAATCTTTACCAGATCCAGACCAAATTTAGGGATGAGATCCGACCCCGCTTCGGTGTGATGAGAGCTCGAGAATTTATCATGAAGGATGCCTATACCTTTGATATTGATGAAAAGGGACTGGATGGAAGTTACCGAAAGATGGTCGATGCCTACACACGCATCTTCAAACGCTGTGGTTTAAAATTCAAAATGGTCGAAGCCGAATCGGGCGTGATCGGAGGATCCTATTCTCATGAATTCATGGTCCTGGCCGAAACAGGAGAGGAAACGATTGTCAGTTGCACCCTTTGCTCCTATGCGGCGAATATCGAAAAGGCAGGATTCAAAAGGGTCGAGCTAAAAGGCCTCCTTCGTGACGCAGGACAGCCGAAGCCCGTTCAAAAAGTTCTCACACCGGATCAGCGGACCGTCGAAGAAGTCACTCAATTCCTCCATGTCTCTCCGCAGGATTTGGTTAAAACCCTTATCTTTGAAACGGATCAGGGGTGTATGGCTGCGCTGGTCCGGGGAGATCATGAGATCAATGAAAAAAAGTTAAAAGTGGCTTCAGGAACGGAGAACCTCCAGCTCGCGGGAGAAAGGACTGTTGAAGAGATCACCCATGCTCCAAAAGGATTTGCTGGCCCGATAGGGCTTTCTATCCCCATGATCGCTGACCTGGACCTTCAGAATATGGTCAACTTCGTCACCGGCGCCAATGAAAAGGACGCCCACCTGATCAACGTCAATATCGGACGAGACTTTCAAGTGAGTCAATTCGCCGATCTTCGGAGATTCGTTCCGGGAGATCGTTGCCCTCTTTGTGGAGGAGAGATAAGACTCGATAAGGGAATCGAGGTTGGTCATACTTTTAAACTCGGAACCAAATATAGTCAACCCATGGGCGCCACCTATATCGATGACCAGGGGAAGGAACAAGAAATTGTCATGGGGTCTTATGGAATCGGTGTCGGAAGAACCGTGGCTGCAGCGATTGAACAGTATTTCGACGACAATGGGATCGTCTTTCCTATGCCGATTGCTCCTTTCCACGTTCTCATCCTCCCCGTCAATATTAAGATTGATCTTCTCAGGGAGACGGCAGAACAACTCTATCAGAGTTTATTAAAAGAACGGATAGAAGTCCTATTTGACGACCGCGAAGAAACTCCCGGAGTGAAATTCAAGGATGCTGATCTCATCGGGATTCCTTTGAGGGCAACTCTAGGAGAGAAGAATTTGAAGAAAGGTTTGGTGGAGATCAAGAAAAGAAGAACGGGAGAGACCTCCCTAGTGAAGAAGGAGGAGGCAATATCGGAGATCAAAAAATTGATCGATCAAGAGCTGAAGGCTGTCGTTCCAAATCTTTCTTGAATCACGCGATTGAAGCGTGGCCGATAGATCAATTCAAAGGTCTCCTCCTTTCCAGGGAAAAAGGCGCAGGCCACGCGTTTCACATCTTCCACTACCTTCAACGCCTCTCCGAGGGAAACATCGTCCTGCTGTATCGAAACGATGGAAAAATCCACTAGAAATCGGAGATACCGGATCTTGCGGTTCTCCTGTTTCACTTCTTCTGAATTTCCCATTTCCATCTCCTTCATCAATAAGTCTTCCCCACTTTTTATAGCAGGGGGGTTGCCTTTTGTAAAGAGTGAAGCTCATCGCGCATCCCGTTGGGACGGGACAAACACCGTGGGGTTTCACCGATAGCCGAGACTTTCGTTCGACTGAGCTCACGACGAAGTCCAGTCTCGGTGAAAATGCGCTCGCCGGACAAGAATGTCCGGCCTATCTCTCTTGATTACTCAGATTTCAAAATAGGATTACACAGATTTTCCTTATGTTTCAACGCATTTCCTGTCGGTGTAATCGGTCCTTAATCAGTGTAATCAGAGATTTCTGGTCTTTTTCAGAAATCTCAAAATTATTCATTGACACTTTCTTTCAAACCTTTATATGATAAAGCCATTCCAATACGGGGAAAACCCTCATGAGCCCTCCTCCCAGCAAAGATCCAAAGGAGAAAATCATTTTTGCCCTCGATGTTGAACACTTCTCAGAGGCCCAGCGCTGGGTCAACCTCCTGAAAGACCATATCGGAATGTTTAAAGTGGGGAAGCAACTCTTCACACATGCTGGCCCCAAGGTTATCGATATGATCCGGAAAAAAGGCCAAAAAGTTTTTCTCGACCTCAAATACCATGACATTCCAAACACGGTGGCCAAGGCAGGAGCGGAAGCGACAAAATTGGAAGTCTCCATGTTCAACCTTCACGCCTTGGGGGGTTTGGAAATGATGAAGAAAACGGTTGAGGCGTCCAAGGCCGTTGCCAAAGATCTCGGCATCCCCAGACCCCTCATCCTGGCCATCACCGTCCTCACCAGCATGGATGAGGAGGGAATAAAGGAAGTAGGAATACACGGGCCGATCCCGGAGGAGGTGGGACGCCTCGCGCTTCTCTCCATGAAGGCAGGGATAGATGGGGTGGTGGCTTCCCCAAAAGAGATTGGGATCATCCGGGACCGATGTGGAGAAAAATTCCTGATCGTCACTCCCGGGATTCGTCATCCCTCAGACAAAAAAGATGACCAGAAAAGGACTCTTTCCCCTAGGGAAGCTATCTCCGCCGGGGCAGACTATCTTGTCATCGGTCGTCCAATCAAGGAAGCCAAAGATCCCTTAGAAGCCGTTGAGAGAATTATCCAAGATATTTCATAAAATAAAATTCCAAATCCCAAGCATCAATAACCAAACAGATTTTACGTGAGGGATTCGTCACCGACGAATCATGAAAATAAAGGTGGCATTCCCGCGCAGGCGGGAATCCAGCATAATATTGAAGAAATGGATTCCTGCTTTCGCAGGAATGACAAAAAAGGCACTTTTTATTTTTTAGGTAATCGCTTATTGTAGCTTGTGCTATGTCTCAAATCATCTACGGGATTCATCCAGTTGAGGAAGCTTTAAAATCGCCCCACATTCAACTCGAGAAGATTCTGATTGCCACGCAGAAACCGACTCCCCCATTTCAATCCATCCTTCACCTGGCCAGCCAAAGACAGATTCCGGTCATTTATACCCAGAAGGAAACTCTTGAACAAATGGCCAGGGGCGGCCTCCATCAAAATGTCGTAGCCATCACAAAAGAAATCTCTTACGCAGATCTGGAAGAAATTCTTTCTCGTTGGAAAGAAGAGGCGGCCAGGGCCCTTTTTCTCATTTTGGATGGAATTCAGGATCCTCAAAATTTCGGATCTCTCATTCGCACGGCGCTGGGATGTGGCGTACACGGGATCATCATCCCAAAAGACAGGGCTGTAGGAATCACGCCCACCGTAATCAAAGCCTCGGCAGGAGCCACTGCCCATCTGCCTATCGTTAAAGTGACCAACCTTTCGAGGACCATCGAAACCTTACAGAAGGTGGGGATCTGGGTGTACGGTGCTTCAGGGGACGCAAAAGAAAAGATCTATGAACTCGATCTAAGCATGGATGTTGCGTTTGTCATCGGTGCAGAAGGAAAAGGAATCCGTCCATTAGTAAAGAAAAAATGCGACCGTCTTTTCTCCATTCCAATGAAAGGGCCCCTCACCTCTTTCAATGCCTCTGTCTCAGGTGGGATGATCCTTTATGAAGTGATGCGACAACGCCACGGGAAGGAAGGGTCGCCCTCCCAAGCTTTAGCGAAGGAGGAAAGACAGAAATGATCATCCTCCAAAGACCCGGACGAAATCCCCTGGAGATTGAGTTTATCCTTCTCAACTTCGAGGGAACCCTTGCCACAGACCGCCGAATCCATCCTAAGGTAAAGGATAAGCTCAACCTCCTATCCAAACGGACGAACATTTTTATCCTGACTCGAGGAAATAAGGAAGTTGTATCAGAGGTCTTGAAAAAAGTGAACGCAGAGGTAATTTATTTTAAAGAGGCAGAGGCTTCTGAAAAGAAATTAGAATTCGTTCGACGGCTCGGGGGAACCCGAACGGTTGCCATCGGGAATGGATTCGACGATGTGTTGATGATGGAGGAGGCCGGTTTAGGAATCTGTGTCATTGGGAAAGAGGGAGCGTCTGCAGAAACCATGGGAAAAGCGGATGTGGTCGTTACAGATATCCTCGATGCCCTTGACTTCCTCTTAAAACCCCTTCGCCATAGGGCAGCCCTTGGTATTTGAAAATGCAGTTCGGAGTGATTTGTTCGGAGTTCGGAGCAAATAATCACGAAAATAATCGCAAGAAAATCGGAATAGGGTTGACCGGTTTGAGGCTGCCATTTAATGGGTGCGGTCACCCTCTCTCCGTCCCCTTATCTCCCCATCTCAAAACCATTGCTCCCCCACCCGCACCCTCCCCCATCAAGGGGGAGGGGAGCGGAAGGGTTAAGATCGATACGAGGCATTGATTTTAACATAGTCGATAGAGAGGTCTGTGGTAAAGATTGAGAATTGGCTTTTTCCCCGATGGAGGTGAACGGTCACCTTGAAGGATTTATTCTTGATAACCTCGGCAGCTTTTTCTTCAAGCTGGCCACCTACTCCCATCCCATTTTTCACGATGGGCATCCTGTCAAAGAAAACGTCGATTCGATTCGGGTCTACCCGAATTCCTGAATGGCCGATGGCGCATAAAATCCTTCCCCAATTCGCATCCATTCCAAAAAAAGCAGTCTTTACAAGCGGAGAATGGGCAATGGCATAGGCAGCGCGTCTACCATCCTCTCGGTTTCGTGCGCCTTTCACGCGAATTTCGACAAATTTCGTCGCTCCTTCCCCATCCCTGACGACGCTTTTCGCCAGCTTCTGGCAGACTTCCAGAAGCTTCAACTGAAAGAGCGCTCCGTCTCGATCCATTCTGCTTATCGGCGGGTGACCAGACTTTCCATTCGCTAATAGGAGTACGGTATCATTCGTGCTGGTCTCGCCATCGATCGTGATCCTGTTGTAGGAGTCCTGTGCTACCTTATCCAATATCTGCTGAAGAAGGGCAGCCTTAATATTGGCATCGGTAACAACGAAAGAAAGCATAGTAGCCAGGTTCGGTCGAATCATCCCCGCCCCCTTCACCATCCCGCAAATTTTGACGCTTTTCCCTTTCATCCGGCAGGTGACCATTTCGACCTTCGGAAAGGTGTCAGTGGTCATGATCGCTTCGACGGTATCCATCCACCCGTCCGGAGAGATAGCATCGATCAACTTGGGAATTCCTTCTTCGATTTTTTCCATAGGAAGAGGAGTTCCGATAACACCCGTCGAGGAGGGGATTATTAATCTCTCCTCAGTTCCTAATCCTTTCGCCACCCAAGAGGAGATCCGTTTCGCATCTTCTAGCCCTCGGTTTCCAGTACATGCATTGGCATTCCCGCTATTGATGATCACGGCCTGACAGAGGCCCTTTTTGATCCTTTTCATCCCTAATTGAACAGGAGCCGCCTTCACCGCATTGGTAGTAAAGAGTCCAGCCACCTGGGCTGGGACTTCAGAGTAGATCAACCCCAGATCCTTTTTCCCGTCTTTTTTGATTCCTGCTGAAATCCCTGAGAAGAGAAAACCATTAACCCTAAAATCAAAAGGTCTCATATCATAGCCTCGCCTCTAATCCTTTTATCAACTGCAATATGAACTTGGAGAAATATTGAATGGTGGCTTGACCTAATGCCAAATGCCAAAGTTCAAATGTCAAATGAATGCCAAAATGATTCAATGTCAAAAGTCTTCTTGTCAAATTTTGTCATTTGGGCTTTGGATTTGATTTGAACTTTGAGCTTTGACATTTGGAATTTCTAATTTTAGGCTCTTGCCTGTGTTTCTTTAGGGAGGCAGCATTTTTTGTACTTCTTCCCGCTTCCGCAGGGGCACGGATCATTCCGGCCCACCTTCTTTCCATCCCGGCGTACGGTCACACCCTTTCCACTCTCGGTCTCTCCGCCTGCGGTGACAGCGGGTTCTGCTCCTCGGCTCAGGAAAAAGGTTTGCCTTTTGGGCAACTTCATCTCTTTGACTTCTTCATCCCTAGCGATTTGAACAGCAAAGAGCTTTTCGATCGTATCCTTCTTAATGCGGTCTAACATGTCAAGAAACATTTGATAGGCTTCTTTTTGATATTCAATGCGCGGGTCTTTCTGGGCATACCCTCGTAATCCGATCCCTTCCTTCAACTGATCAATGGCAAAGAGATGATCCTTCCAGTGATGATCGACCGATTGCAGCATGATCACTTTTTCCAGGTATCGAAGCGTGCCTTCGCCAAATTCTTCCTCCTTCTTCTGGTAAAGATCCTTTCCTTTCTGCAGAATCATCTCTTTCAGACGATCCCGATTGAGTCCATCTTCCTCCCCTGAGGAAGGTGCCCATCGGAAAGAGAACTGCTGGTAAACGGCGTCGGCGAGTCCCTTCAGGTCCCAATCCTCTGGGTGGAGCTTTTCATCTGCATAGAGATCGACAAGCCCTTCTGTCTGTTCCTCAATCATCTCCATGACAGATTCTTTCAAATCGTCACTCCCCAGAACCTCTCTTCTCTGAGAGTAAATGACTTCTCTCTGCTGGTTCATGACATTGTCATACTCCAGAAGTTGCTTCCGGATCTCAAAATTATGGCCCTCCACCCTCCTCTGGGCATTTTCGATAGCTTTGGTAACAAGATTATGTTCGATAGGTTGGTCTTCCTCAATTCCCAATCGATCCATGATGCTGGAGATTCTCTCGGAGCCAAAAATTCTTAAGAGGTCATCCTCGAGAGAGAGATAAAAGCGGGAAGATCCTGGATCACCTTGCCTTCCGGACCGGCCCCTCAATTGATTGTCGATACGCCGGGCTTCATGCCTTTCGGTTCCAATGACATGAAGGCCTCCCAACTGGGCCACGCTCTCCTTATCCTTTTGAACAATAGCCAGAGCCTTCCCATAGGCTTTCTTCATCGCCTCTTCTGTGGGCTCTCCTTCAACCATGGGTTTGGACAAGAATTTTGGATTCCCACCCAGAAGGATATCTGTCCCCCTTCCTGCCATATTGGTTGAGAGGGTGACGGCGCCTCCCCTTCCCGCCTGGGCGATGATCTCAGCCTCTTGCTCATGATGTTTGGCATTGAGGACATTGTGGGGAATCCCCCGCTTCTTCAACATCTGGCTCAATCGCTCTGATTTCTCGATGGAAATGGTCCCGATCAGCGCCGGACGCCCTATTCGATGGAGTTCTTCAATCTCGCGGACAACCGCACGGAACTTCTCGTTCTCCGTTTTATAGATGACATCGGAATGATTCGTTCGCATCAACGGCATGTTAGTAGGAATGACCACCACGTCGAGGTTGTAAGTCTTCCGAAATTCAGCTGCCTCAGTGTCCGCCGTGCCCGTCATCCCTGCCAACTTCTTATACATCCGAAAGTAGTTCTGAAAAGTGATCGTGGCCAGGGTTTGATTCTCGTTTTCTATTCGAACATTCTCTTTCGCTTCCACCGCCTGATGGAGGCCATCGCTCCACCTCCTCCCGGGCATGAGCCTCCCGGTAAATTCATCTACGATCACCACCTCGCCTTCCTTCACCACATAGTCTACATCCCTTTTAAATAAGGTATGAGCTCTCAAAGCTTGATTCACATGATGGAGGGTCTCAATATTTCTGGGGTCATAGAGATTCTCAACATGAATTAGCTTTTCGACATGACCGACACCCTCTTCCGTCAGAAAGGCTGTGTGACTCTTCTCCTCCAACTGATAATCCTTCCCCTGCTTCAGGGAGGGGATGATGCGGTTGATCTTGTAATACTTATCCGTGGACTCCTCGGCCGGGCCGGAGATGATCAGGGGTGTCCTCGCCTCATCGATCAGGATGCTATCCACCTCATCGACAATGGCATAGTTCAAATCCCTCTGGACATAATCTTCGATGCTGAACTTCATGTTGTCCCGGAGGTAATCAAATCCGAATTCATTGTTCGTCCCGTAGGCGATATCACAACCGTAGGCCTTCTTTCTCTCCTGGTCATTTAACTCGTGGAGGATCACTCCCACCGAGAGGCCTAGAAACCTGTAGATCGCTCCCATCCATTCACTATCTCTTTTTGCCAGGTAGTCATTCACCGTCACAATATGGACGCCTTCCCCCTTGAGCCCGTTCAAATAAGCAGGAAGGGTGGACACCAAGGTTTTACCTTCTCCAGTCGCCATTTCGGAAATCTTGCCTTCGTGAAGGACAATCCCTCCGATGAGCTGCACATCGTAGTGCCGCTCACCCAGCGTCCTTCTGGCTGCCTCGCGAACGACAGCGAAAGCCTCAGGGAGGATCTCCTCCAGTGATTCCCCTCGATCGATCCGTTCTTTTAGTGCCGAGGTTTTGGCCCGGAGTTGATCATCCGTCAAAGGCCGCACCTGGGGCTCCAGTGCATTGATCCGTTGAATCATCGGTCGGATCCTCTTCAACTCCCTCTCGTTCTTACTTCCCACAATCTTTTTAATCAGTGACCCAATCATGAAACCCTTCACCCTGATCATTGGAATGATAGAATATTGGAAGGGCGGAATCATGGGGTGAGATTCGACAAACCCAAGATTCCATTCATCCACTATTCTAGAAAATTATATAACTTAAGAGATTTTGTTTCAACTAACAAAAAAGCCCGACAAAGAAAAACTCTATCGGGCTTTACTCTTTTTTAAATTCTTAACGATCCGTGCCCAGGAAACTAATTCAAAATATATCGCGCGGGGTTGATCGGAACGCCATTAATCTTAACTTCGTAGTGGAGATGAGGACCGGTTGTCTTTCCGGTCATTCCCACCTCCGCAATCTTATCTCCCCGTTTCACCCTCTGCCCAGTCTTTACAAGAACCTTGCTCAGGTGGCCGTAGCGGGAGGTCATACCAAATCCATGGAAGATCACGACAACCTTTCCGACGGCGACATCATTTCCGACGTCCGAAACGATTCCGTTCGAGGGAGCGATCACAGGGGTTCCTATCCGATTTGAAATATCAAGACCCTCATGCATCTGAGTTAAACCCGTAAAGGGGTTTGTACGATACCCGAAACCCGATGTCACCCAACCCTGCACCGGCCAGACGGATGGGGTATGGGCTAACATCTCCCTCTTCACCTGCAAAAGTTTCTCGAGTTCAGAAAGGCTATCCTCCCGGGACACAGCCTCGGATTGGAGGCGCTCGACATCGCTTTTCATCTGTTGAACCAGTCCGGCATCATCTTTCTCTTTTTTCAATTTATCCCGAATGTCAGATGGAGATGGACCCCCCATTCCCAAGGAGGGGGTGGTTTCCTGTCCTCTCTCGAGATTAGCAATGATTCGAATTTTCTTGTCGAATTCTTTCAGTTTGGAGAGTTGTTTCTCCAGATCTTCAATTCTTGCTGAGAAGAATTGAATCTGAGACCTCTGGTTTTGGGTCTCCTGACGGAGGCGGCTCAATTCAAAGGCCTTCTTTTTAACCTGAATGTAATCGCAGAAGAAGAATGTCGTAGAAAGAAGGGCGAAACCAATCAGATAGAATGAAATCTTTACGGTCTTTTTCCGTATCTTAAGATGGCGGGTCTTCGCGGCCTTGTGGCCAAAGATAAGAATATTAAAGTATTCTTTATCCAAGGTCACTCCTCCCTTTTCCTAAGGTAAGATAATCCAATTTAACACCCGTTAGATAACAAAGTAAGGGTTTTTCTGTCAAGCTTTTTTTACAGACTTCTTTACACAGCAATTATTATACCAATTGTTTTTCAAAACTGGTTAAAACGAATAAAGTTGTTAATATTTCAAGGAAAAAAGAGAGAACAGCTGTTAATTCTGGAAACATGATTTCGGCAATTTTATTTAAAATTTTCAGGCTAATTGGACAAATTATCACCTGCGACGGCCAAAAATGTTCGTTAAATTCCGCTAATTTTCAACCGTCTCACAAGAAGGCTCGGAGAGCCAATCCCTCCGATGAATCGAAAATCTTCCCCTATCCCTACCACATCCTGAAAAAGTTGGAAAAGATTCCCAGCTACTGCCACCGATTTGACCGGGTGGACCAGCTTCCCTTTATCGACCCATTTCCCCGAGCAACCGAGGGAGAAGTCCCCTGAGATAGGATCGACGGTATGAAGGCCCATCACCTCCTCCAGCAACACTCCTTGATGAAGGTCGCTCAGTAGAGCGGAAAAGGGGAGCGTCCCGGGCTCAATAAGGAAGTTCGAAGTTCCTATTCCAGGGGGCGACTTGATACCTGATCTTCGACTGTTTCCTGTGGATCTAACGGTTGGTCCTGACGAGGCGCTTTCCCGATTGGCCCAGTAACGGTCATAGAGATAACCGGATAACTCTCCTTGGACGACTAAAGCTGTCCGTTGACTTCGCGTCCCCTCTCCGTCTATCGGGGCAGTGAAAATCCCTTTCGGGTGAAGTCCATTATCTTCAATCGTGATCAAAGGAGAGAAATATCTCTCCCCCTTTTTTCCTTTCAGAGGGGATTTCCCTTTCTGAATCTGTTCGCTTTTGAAGGAATGCGCAAGAAGGGACAAAAATTCCGAAGCGACGCTATGGTGGATAAGGACAGGATAGACTCCAGAGGGAATTTTCCTCCCCCCAAGACTCTCCAGCGCCTTCCGGCTGGCCTCCCTCCCTACGCTTTTTACATCGAGGTCACTCTGAAAATGGCTGGCATCAAAATCCCATCCCACTTCTGCTTCTTCCGCCTCCTCGGCCACTGCAGTCACACTGACGGAGCAGAAAGTGGACAGATACGAAAATTGAAGTCCATTGGAATTGATCAGTGTTCGATGAGCAATGCCCTCTTGATAGGATGCCTTTCTCACTTTTTGAATCTTTTTCGGATCAACGGATCGAGCCGCCTTCTCCAGCTCTTTTGCTTTTTCGATCTTTACCTTTTCTGAAGTTCCTTCCAATGTTTCGTCAAAAATCGGAGGTGAAGGAGGGGCCTCCTTCAGAGGAGGGGCAAAGTCATAACAGGGGTCAGAGGCGGTGTCCCCAGCGCTGGCAATCGCGTCATCAATGACCTGTTCCAATTCGCCTAAAGGATTCTTTGACTCAACCTGAAAGACGCCTGAAAAAGTGGTGTAGGAAAATCCGATACGCTGACGGTTCAGAATACGAAATGCCATCCCCAAGCAATGGGAAACCTGCAAGGTATCGATCCCACCGTCCTTAGATTCCACATCAAAATGGGAGGACTGATCGAGATAAATCTCATACCCATCAATTGGCTTTCTACGCAGAATTGCCAGAGTTTGAGCAATGATTTCGTCAACGTCCTTCATAGAGTTCCCAAAAATCCAATAACCAAATCCCAACATCCAAATAAGCTCCAATGGCCCAAACTCCAAGAAACAAACCTTCTGAAAATTGGGTATTGAATATTGAAATTTATTTGATTATTGGCCTGCCTGCGCGAAGCCGCTTCGGCGAAGGCAGGTGCTTGCCTGCCTGCCGGTAGGCAGGGAATTTGGTTATTGCCATATCCTTACCATCTGATCAGGCTGCTTCCCCAAGTGAGGCCTCCACCGAAAGCGGTGAGGATGATCAGGTCTCCTTTGCAAATGGATCCGTTTCGCACGGCCTCGTCCAGGGCGATCGCCACCGTGGCGGATGAGATGTTCCCGTACTTTTCGATGGTAAGATAAACTTTCTCGATGGGGACGTTCAGTCGCTTTGCCACCTGCTGAAGCATACGTAGATTGGCCTGATGGGGAATCACCCATTTCACATCGGAAAGATGGATGTGGTTATGGGAAGCTGCTTCTTCGGCAGCCTCTGCAAATCGTTTGACAGCCACGCGAACCGATTCATTGGCTTTAATCATTCTCAAAGTATGGAGTTTCTTATCCACGCTTTCATAGCGAATGGGGGTGGTCTTTGACCCGCCCCCCGGGAGAAGGAGGTTTTCACCATTTGCGCCATCCGTATGGATGTGAACGGAAAGGATTTCGCTGACCTCCTTTTCCTTATGCTGCACCGACTGATGTCTTCCGGATGAATCAAAGGCCTGAAGCACGGCCGCCCCTGCTCCATCTCCCCAGAGAATACAACTCTCCCGATCTGTCCAATCGAGGGTTCGACTCATGATCTCGACAGCAACGACCAGTGCGGTTTTGAATGTTCCACATTTGAGATACTGTTCGGCCACAGAAAGGCCAAAAATGAATCCACAACAAGCCGCGGTCACATCGAAGGAGACCGCCTTCTCTGCTCCTAATTTTGCTTCTAGCCAATTCGATCCCGCAGGACAGGCCGTATCCGGCGTCATGGTGGCCATAACGATGAGGTCCAAATCCTTGGCCGAAACCCCCGCCATCTCTATGGCCCGCAACGAGGCCTCCTTCGCAAGATCGGACGCGTTCACATTCGGCGCTGCAATCCTCCTCTCCTTAATCCCCGTCCGTTTAAAAATCCATTCGTCATTCGTATTCAGGATCTTCTCCAGATCGAAATTCGAGAGGATTCTTTCCGGAAGAAAGGAACCGGTTCCTAATATCCCGATCCTTCTGCCATCCATCAGCAAACTCCTTCTCAAAGATTTAAGATTATTAATCAGTCCATAATAATAACTACATTGTTTTATAAAATCCCTCCTCACCTCCCTTTTCCAAAGGGAGGAACAATACCCCTCTTTGGAAAAGAGGGGTTAGGGGAGATTTTCAGAAGAATATGTCTCCTCTATTATAGACTGATTAATATGTCTTACCCTTTCGCCCCTTCTTCTAAATCCTCAATGATCATTGTTCATTGCCCATTGGTCGTTTGAGGGGGGTTGGGAGGATGAGTACCAGACCATCGGAGATGAAAGGGCAGGTAGAAAATCCTGAGATCAAAAGACTCCCCATCCCTCCGATACAAAAACAGCCCTTTCAGAAGAGAGACGCTCTTCACTCCATTCCATTTTTTAACACCGATCAGGTGAGCGACCTCCCAGTAGTCCAATCCCTCTTTCTCCATCTTTATGTACAATCCCCAAAGGAGATTGGTGGAAATCCCTTTCGGAGGATCCTTCTCCCAGCGGTAGATTCGAAACAGGGGGAAAAAATTCCTTTCAAGCCCTTCTTCCTTAAATGGGAAAAGATAGAAGACGTTGAGGATCTCGTGACCCCCTTCTTCCCTTTCATAATCATAGATGGGCCAGATTCGAATGGATTCCCCTTTCTCTCTTCCCTGAGGACCCTCGCCCGTTCGTATGCGGCTGAATAAGATGCGATAGGTCGTCTCATGGAAATCTGTCAGCCAGTCCTCCTCATATTGATAGAAGGGATAGAGGATGAAGACCCTCTTCGACTCTCCCTCTCTCACCTTATAACCATAAAAAAGGAAGAATCTCTTCCCGTAGAGGTTTTCCCCTTTGAAGGTCCGAAAAAGAGGCCAGGGCAGATCCCACTGTTCGAAACCTGTGCGCTCCTCTTTGGCATGGGAGAAGAGTGGCCACAGAATGGTCTTGCTGTAGAAATATTTGGATTCCTTTGAAATATAAAAGGGAAAAACCATCCATTCATCCGTCGGATCATCTGTATCCAATCCTTTTGTCTTTTTCACGAAGATGGGCCACAAAAGAAAGGCTTGCGTTGAAACCCCAACCTCCTCCTTTCTCCCGTAGATGGGCCAGATTCGGTACCCTTTCTTCTTCTCGCCGCTCGTGGAGGAGACAAAGGGCCAAAGGAAGTTTTGGGTACGAACGCCTTCTGAGAGCGAATCCGAATAGAGGGGCCAGAGATAAAAATGGATTTCATCCTTACCATATCGTTTCAGAAGTGTACCAAAAAGGGGGAAGAGACCGAAATAATCTTCTCCCTCTTCCGTCTCTCCAATAAAGAAAGGGAAGAATTGAAAATCCCATTTCTCCTTTCCATCGAACGTCTGATCCCTGTAGGAAGAAAGCGGGAAGAGGTATCCCTTTTCATCATCGCCCTTGATTTGATATTTTCCGAATGGATAAAGAAACTCTAATCTCTTCAGACCCTCGTCTTCATCCCTCGTCCAGTAAAAAAAGGGACGAAACCCCCACCCCCTTCGACCCGATTCCTTTTTCAAGTGGAAGAGAGGACCTAATCCCTCGGCCTCACTTATTCCTTCCACCGGGTCAGACGTATAATGGAAAAAGGGCCAGAAATTGATCGTGACCGGTCTCTCGCCTGCTAGGGAAGGAAAAGGGATGACGGAAAGAAAGAGGATTACCGTCAACAAGAAAAATTGCTTTCGGATTATCATAGCTCTGAAGGGATGTTAAAAGAAGATCCCGATGAGGGTCCCCAAGACGGTGATGGGCGTTTGTTCCTCAATGCTCTCAGCAGCCTTTTGAATCTTCTTCATCGTCTTCTCTGCTTCTTTCATCAACTGATCATCACTGACCAGTTTTCCCAGAGTCCCCTCCCCTTTCTCCACTTTCTCTGCAATCCCTTTCATCGACTGAATCGTGTCTTTCGCGTCTTGGTAGAGAGATTCATCCTTAACCAATTTGCCCAGAGTCCCCTCTCCCTTTTCAATCTTTTCCGAAAGATTCTTCAGGGTGTCAACAGCCTGTTTAGCAGACTCTGCTGCTTCCCTGGCCGTTTCCACTGTCTTCTTCGCCTCCTGATAGATTGTCTCGTCGGTAATCAGTTTCCCCAGGGTGCCCTCCCCTTTTTTCACCTTATCTCCGATCTCTTCAACCCTGGAGAAGGCATCTTTGGCCTTCTGGATCGTCTCTTTTGCATCCTTGCTCATGCCCGTCAACTGACTCGAAAATGTATTGAGGTTGTCAACCATCCTCTCTACTTTCTTCGGATCTACGGACTTTAATAGATCGCCTATGGGTTTTGCGATTTCTTTAATATCCTCCCGGATGGCACCCATTTTACTCAACATCTGTTCAATATCGGTGGGGGGCTCCCCTTGCTCTATCTCCCCATTAGGCTCCACCCTTGGAAATACAGGTGTCCCAGGAGAAATTTCGACGAACTTCTCTCCCAGGAATCCTTCCGATTTAAGGTAGGCCTTTGAATCTTTATAAAGAACGATATGAGGTGGAACCCGAAACGTGACCTTGGCCCTTCCCTTTTCCAACATCACTTTCTCGACGTTCCCCACATGAACGCCAGCCACCCTGACTTCTGCACTTCGATCCAGACCAGCGCCTGAATCGAATAAAATGTTCACCAGATATCCCCTCTCTTTTCCAATCGGAAATTTTTCAACCTTCATGGTGAGCAAGGCTAAAAGGAGGATACTGATGACGACAAATATCCCAACCCATATCTCTGAACTTTTTTTCTTCATCTTTATCCCCTCCTTATTCCCCTCACCCCATCCCTCTCCTCTGAGAAGGCTGTGTCATAATAGAAAACACGAAACTTCTCATTCGACAGCCTCCAAGATGCCCAGGGGACAGGCAGGCGGCTGAGGGGAATTCAACTTACAAGACCTTGATCGGGCCCTCCGATCTTCCATGGATGAATTGCTGCACAATAGGGTTCACGGAGCTTTTGATCTCCTCCGGGCTCCCGACCTCGACAATTTTCCCTTGGTAGAGCATGGCAATCCGGTCAGCAATTTTATAAGCGCTCGTCATATCGTGGGTGATGGCAATAGAGGTCATGTTCAACTGCTCTCTCATCCGTATGATCAGTTCATTGATGGCATCGGCCATCACAGGGTCGATTCCAGTTGTGGGCTCGTCGTAAAGAAGGATCTCCGGCTCCATGGCAATGGCCCTGGCCAGACTGACCCGTTTCTTCATCCCTCCGCTCAACTCTGCCGGCATGATATCCTCAATATTTCTCAATCCCAGAAGGGCCAATTTCTCAGTCGCGATCCTTCTGATCTCCTCGTCACCGAGCTTCTTGTGTTGACGGAGTCCGAAACCGACGTTCTCCCAAACGCTCAAAGAATCGAAAAGGGCGCCTCCTTGAAAGAGCATTCCAAATTTCTTCCGAACTTCATTCAACTCCCGTTCGCTCAATGAACTGATCTCCTGCCCGTCGACATAGATCTCTCCCTCATCGGGCTGAATAAGTCCGATGACGCATTTGATCAGGACCGTTTTGCCCGAACCGCTCCCTCCAATGACCACCATGCTCTCCCCTTGCCGCACCTCTAAATTGACGCCGTGGAGAACCTCCTTCTCGGTAAAGGATTTAAAAAGATTGACCACACGGATCTTTGGATCAGAATTCCTACCCATCATCAATCCTAAAATCCCCCCCTTTGTTAAAGGGGGAGAGGGTGAATTAAAACAGAAATGCTGTAATAAAATAATTTGAGATTAAGATCGTTAGAGATGAGACGACAACAGCCTTGGTCGTCGCCCGGCCCACTCCTTCAGCTCCCCCTTCCGCTGAAAATCCCTGATAGCAACTGATGGTGGCTATGATCATGCCGAACACAACAGCCTTCAGCAGGCCGCTATAAAGGTCGCTAAATTCCAGATAATTCCATGTTCTCCGAATGTAGATGGTCGGATTGGCTCCCAGAATTTGAACGCTCACCAGATACCCACCCAGAATGCCGATAACATCAGCAAAGATGACGAGCACGGGGAGCATGATCGACGCAGCTAAGAATCTCGGAACGATCAGATATTTGATCGGGTTGGTGGCCAGCGTATAAAGGGCATCTATCTGTTCCGTCACTCGCATCGTTCCAAGTTCGGCAGCCATTGCAGAACCCACCCGGCCAGAGACCATCAATCCTGTTAAGACGGGGCCCAATTCCCTTGTGACGGACAGAGCGACGACGGTCCCTACCATCGTCTCCGCGCCGAACCGTTTAAATCCGGTATAACTCTGTAAAGCCAGGACCATTCCTGTAAAAGCGGCCGTGATGATGACCACCGGAAAGGACCGAACACCCACCTCTTGCATCTGTTTTATTATTTCTCTCCCTTGAAGCGGAGGTCGAAAGGTCCAGCTCAGGGTCTTCGCAAAGAGGATCATGATCCGTCCTGCTTCCTCTGCGAACCGTATTGATTGAATTCCAATCCATCGAAACAGATTCAAGACAACCCCCATCACGAAATGCAATGTCAAAGTCCAAAATCAAAATTCCAAATGAATGTCAAATATCAAAAATGTCTTAAATAATTTGAAATTTAAACATTTGGATTTCATTTGAACTTTGAACTTTGTCATTTGAAATTTATAATTTTCCCTTATAGATCCTTGGAATTCTTTTCCCTATAGAACAGAACACTTCATACGAGATGGTATTCATCCTATCTGCCATCTCCTCCGCCGTGATGATCTCCTTCCCCTGGCTTCCGATCAAAACGACTTCATCTCCTAATGAAACCTTGGGAATATCTGTTACGTCCACCATGATGAAATCCATGCAAACCTTTCCCACGACAGGGGCCCTCTTCCCCCGGACCAACACTTCTCCTCGATTGGAGAGGTAGCGACTGTACCCATCTGCATATCCAATGGGAAGGGTGGCGATGAGGCTTTCTCTCCTGGTCACAAAGGTCCCTCCATAACTGATCCTGAATCCAGAAGGGACGGACTTTAAGAAATGGATGCGAGTCCTTAGGGTCATCACGGGCTTGAGGTGAATGAGGCTCTTCAACACGGGAGAGGGATAAGCCCCATAAAGCATGATCCCTGGCCGAACCAGATTCCCGGAATAGTAAGAAGAGGTTGTGAGCAAGGCACTGCTGGCCATATGAACGTATTTGCAACGAATTCCTAATTCTTCAGCACACCTCACCGCCCCTAGAAATTGATCCCATTGATGTTTGGTATAATCTTCCTCGCTCATCATAGAAAAATGGGAGAGAATGCCTTCGACTTCAACTTTTGGGAAATGAGGGATCTCTTTTAGAAAATTGGGCCAGAGAGATAAGGGGACGCCCAACCGCCCCATCCCTGTATCCACTTTGAGGTGAACCCTTACCTTCTTCTTTCCTCTTTGGGCTACTTTGGAGATGAACTTCAAGGCCTCCTTATGAAAAACAACAGGAGTGAGGTCGAACCGAAAAATCTTTTCAATATCTCCATCATAAATTCCACCCAGGACAAGGATCGGCGCCCTCACTCCTCCTTTTCTCAGCTCCACCCCTTCTTCCGCAATGGCAACACCCAGATACTCGACTCCTAATTTCTCCAACTTACGAGAGATCGGAACGGCTCCATGACCATAGGCATCCGCCTTTACAACGGCCAGGATTTTTACTCCTTTCGGGACCCTCTTTTGAAGTTGTCGATAGTTAAAGGCAAGGGCATCCAGGTCGATCTGTGCGATCGTTGGCCTTCCGGGCGTTAGAGATAAATTTCTCTTGAGGTTCATAACTTTCTGAATAAAAAAAGAAACTTTAATTTCATAACATCGACACTTCCAAAAGTCAATTGAAACCTGTCAGAGCTCCGAAAAAACTACTCTAAACTCTCTTGGGAATTCTGGCCTTTCTCAGAAATCTCCATATTGACAATCCAACCTTAATCCAGTAACCTGAGCCATGTGAAAGAAAACGCTTCATCGATTGACATTAAAGTCAATGAGAAAGAGGTTTCTGTCTCTTCCAAGACGACCCTTCACCAATTGAAAAAAAGGTTCAACCCGAAGGCCGACGTCATCATCTATAACGGCTTCCCCCTGACCTCAGATCATATCCTCACAGCGGGTGATGAGATCGTCTTCATTCAAAAGGGTCACCTTCCCTCTCCTGAACAATTTGAATGCCTTCTCCTCGCAAGGCATACCCCGGGGGTCCACCAAAAAATAAAGGGATCGGTCGTTGGGATTGCCGGACTGGGTGGCCTCGGGTCGGCGGTAGCCATTGCCTTAACTCGCATAGGCGTGGGGACCCTTATTCTTGTTGATTTCGACGTGGTAGAGCCCTCCAATTTGAATCGTCAGCAGTATTTCACCCATCAGGTCGGGATGCCTAAGGTCGAAGCCCTCCGTGAAAATCTCTCGAGAATCAACCCCTATGTAAGAATCCAAACCTACCCTGAGAAGCTGGACCGGAATAACGTGGAGCGCATCTTCAAGAAAGCCATGGTGGTCGTGGAGGCCTTCGATCGGGCTGAAGAGAAAGCCATGCTGATCAACGTCCTGTCCGAGAAAATGCCAGAGACATACATTGTGGCGGCCTCCGGCGTGGCTGGTTACGGGGAT
>Ga0315282_10000656_pt1 | contig 68041 bp, 60 predicted proteins | sample YL17G07_20_MG_FD_203693 | JGI IMG/M metagenome (GOLD analysis project Ga0315282, IMG submission 203693) | Sediment microbial communities from Yellowstone Lake, YNP, Wyoming, USA - YL17G07_20 | ecosystem: Environmental > Aquatic > Freshwater > Lake > Sediment | place: USA: Wyoming | collected...
TTCAGCGGGAGGACGCCCTGCGCCGCGGTGATTCGCGCGCACATGACGATGCACATGGCCATCCATAGAGCGGCAAATACTCGACGCGCTGTCGTGCTCATTGCTTCCCTTCCTTTCGGTGGTTGGCCCCGCTCCGAGGTTCCGGCCAAAAGACCTTTCGCAACGCTTTTAATCTCTCGCCAAGCCCTGTTCAACCGGAATCATGGTCTTTTTTGTGTGAGTGAAAAACATCCGGATCGCCGCTGGACGCCAGAATCGGAAAGCTCAACCCCGTCGTTGACAAGTACGCACGGCGAAGGGGTAAAGTAGGTTTTGAGCGTTGACGCAATAGCGGACGTTAATCGCCTTGCCCGAGCGGATTCGCAGAGCTTGCCCAAGGATCGGACCCATGGACGGACCGGCCAGAATCGCCATCCTGTTCGAAACGTTTCAGGACTTCCAGATCGTCAAACGCCATCTCGCGCGCCTGACCGAATGGGAAGTCCCCTACGTCCTCACGGCGGTCTCGGCGTTGAAATCGCCCGGGCGTCTTGCCCGCTGGATCGCCGAGCGCGAAGAGGCGGGAGTCGAGGTCTTCATCGTGGCCGTCGGGGGAGCCGCCAGCCTGGCCGGGGCGGTCGCGGCGCAGAGCGATTGCCCCGTGATCGGCGTCCCGCTCGACACCACCCCTCTGCGCGGACAGGATGCGTTGTTTGCGATGGCCGGCCTGCCGGTCGAGGTGCCGGTCGCCCTGGTCGGCGTCAACAGCGTCGAGAATGCCTTCCATTTCGCGCTCCGGCTGCTGGCGCTTCGCCACCCCGACTATGCGGCTCTCGTTCGGCGCGTGCGCGAGGAATGGCCGCAGAAAGAAATCGAATCGCTCCAGAATCTGCGCGACCAATATCCAGAGTGCTTTCCGCCCGAGGCCTCGCACCGCGAGGTTCCGTCGCCCGAGCCAGTCCCTCCAGCGGAAAAACCAACGGCGGCCGTGATTCCGGTCGAGACGCCCGAAGCCCCCCCGGCCCCGGAACCGCTTCCCTCGCGCGCCCCGATCGCCCCGCCTCGCGGAAAGGCGCGGCGCATCATCGTCAATCCCACTGCGCCCGACGTCGCCGCGATCGAGGAAGTCGCCGACATTCTGCTCGAGGGCGGCGTGGTTGGTTTGCCCACCGACACCGTCTACGGTCTGGCCGCCGTGGCCACCAACGGCAAGGCGGTGGCGCGGCTCTATGAGATCAAAGGACGCGACCTGAGCAAGCCGATTCCCATCCTCATCCATTCGACGCGCGGGCTCGCGCGCCTCGTCCGCGAGATCCCCGAGGCCGCACGCACCCTGTTCGACACGTACTGGCCGGGCGCCTTGACGCTGGTTTTCCGCAAGCATCCCGGCCTGCTCGCCGAGATCACGCCCGCCGACACGATCGGCCTTCGCATGCCCGACCATCTCGTGGCGCTGGCCGTCATCAGCATGCTCGCGCGGCCGCTGGCCGTCACCAGCGCCAATTTGGCGGGCCAACCGCCGGCCCTGACCGCCGACGAGCTGCTGGCCACTTTCGGCCACGCGATTGAATGTGTGCTTGACGCCGGCCCGACCGCGGGTGAAAAACCTTCCACGGTTCTTTCGCTGGCCGCCGCTCCGTTCCGCATTCTGCGCGAAGGTGCGATCTCGTTTGACGAGCTCAAGGCCATCCTGGGCGATGCGCTGGCGGAAAACAGGCTTTGAGACTGGGAGGCTGGGAGGCATTGAGGCTGTCAGGGTCCGAAGGGTCTGAAGGGTCCGAAGGGTCTGAAGGGTGTGAAGGGTCCGAAGGGTCTGAAGGGTGTGACGAAGAACAAAACGGACGGCGGCTGAGGTGTTGGCCGCGCAGCATGCAAGAAGAGTTCGGACTTGGGTATGCCGATTCCGTGCAAAGTCGAAGAGAAATCGCGGAGCAAGAGCGCTGCTCTTTTGCGCTCTCGCTGTTCATTGTCCGTTGTCAGTTGTCCGTTGTCCGTTGTCCGTTTCATTTTTCCTCACAGCCTCAATACCTCACAGTCTCACAGCCCATTTCCCCTAGGAGGTTCGCGACCGAATGACCCAAGGACTGGAGAGCTTCGACATCTCGGGTAAGGTAGCCGTGGTGACCGGGGGCGGCGGCGCCCTGTGCGGTGCGATCGCGACCGCACTGGGACGAGCCGGCGCGCACGTGGCGGTTTGCGACATCCTCGAAGACAAGGCCGAGGCCGCGGCCCTTCGGATTCGCCAGGCGGGCGGACAGGCTCGAGCTTACAACATGAATGTCCTGTCGCTGGACTCGCTGCACCAGCAGTGCGACGCGATCTGTCGGGATTTCGGGGTGGTGGATCTTCTCATCAACGGCGCGGGCGGCAACGTCAAAGAGGCCACGACGTCGCCCGAGCTGTCGTTTTTCGATCTTCCTCTGAACGCCCTCGAAAAGGTCTTTGCGCTGAATCTTTTCGGCGGTGCCATCCTGCCCTGCCAGGTCTTTGGCCGCAGGATGGTCAAGAACGCCGAGGGCGGTTCGATTATCAACATCGCCTCCGTGAACGCGTTTCGGCCCCTGACGCGAATCGCCGGCTATTCGGCGGCCAAGGCGGCGGTCGGCAACTTCACGCAATGGCTCGCGGTCCATTTCGCGCGGGAATACAACCCGCGTCTCCGCGTCAATGCCATTGCGCCGGGCTTCTTCCTGACCGAGCAGAACCGTTATCTGCTTACCGAGCCCGAAACGGGAAAGTTGACCGAGCGCGGCAAGCAGATACTCGCCCACACGCCGATGGGCGAATTCGGCAAGCCCGAGGATTTGGTCGGCGCGGTCATCTGGCTGGCCTCCGAGGCCTCGCGGTTTGTCACCGGCATCGTGGTTCCCGTTGACGGGGGATTCTTGGCCTACTCCGGCGTGTGAGGATTTACGATTTTTGATTTACGGTTTTCGATTGAAAATGGCCGAGCGAGAACTTTCTGTTCCCGCCAGGCACCATCGCCGGGCATTGCCGGTGATGCTTTTCCATCGGAAATCGAAAATCGTGAATCCAAAATCCAAAATGGAGCAGGGAGGACAAACCGCTGATGAGTCATCTCACGCAAGACGACCTCAAGGCCTTCAAGCCGACGCATCGCTACTTCATCGGGATTGATTCGGACGGGTGTGCGTTCGACACGATGGAGATCAAGCACAAGGAGTGTTTCATCCCCAACATCATCAAGCACTGGGGCTTGCAGCCGGTCAGCAAATACGCGCGGGCGGCGGCCGAGTTCGTCAACCTCTACTCGAAGTGGCGCGGCATCAACCGCTTCCCCGCGCTGACGATGACGTTCGACCTCCTGAAGGACTGGCCTGACGTTCAGAAACGGCACGTCGAGATTCCCGGGGCCGAATCGCTTCGCGAGTGGATCAAACGCGAAACCAAGCTGGGCAACCCGGCCCTTCAGGCCGAGGTGGACCGCACGAGCGACCCGGTCCTGCGCCTCGGGCTGGCCTGGAGCAAGGCCGTCAACGCGTCGGTCGAGGCCATGGTCAAGGGCGTGCCGCCGTTCCCCTACGTTCCCGAAAGTCTCGACAAGGCGTCGGCTCGCGCCGATATCATGGTGGTTTCGGCCACACCCGGCGAAGCGCTCCAGCGCGAATGGGCCGAACACGGCATTGACAAATATGCCGCCTTCATCGCCGGACAGGAACTGGGCAGCAAGGCCGAGCACCTCAAGCTCACCGCCGGCGGGAAATACGTCCCCGAGCACATCCTGATGGTCGGCGATGCGCCGGGCGATCTCAAGGCGGCGCGCGCCAACAACGCCCTCTTCTATCCCATCAAGCCGGGCTTTGAGGACGAGTCCTGGGAACGGTTTTTCAAGGAAGCGCTCGATCGCTTTTTCGACGGAAAGTATGCCGGCGCCTACGAGGCCGAACTGATCCGCGAGTTCGACGCGCTTCTGCCCGAAACGCCGCCGTGGAAAAAGTAGGACAGGTTGCCAACCTGTCCCACCCAAATGAAAATCATCGCCGACGAAAACATCCCCTTCGTTCGCGAGGCCTTCAGCCGCCTGGGTGACGTTGTGATGACCAAGGGCCGCGCGATCACGCGCGATTTGGCGCGCGACGCCGACGCGCTGATCGTCCGGTCGGTCACGCGCATCAGCGCCCAGCTGCTCGACGACACGGCGGTTCGCTTCGTGGCCACCGCGACGATCGGCATTGATCACGTGGACGGGGACTATCTTCGCGCGCGCGGGATCGGCTTTTCGTCGGCGCCCGGCTCCAACGCCAACTCCGTGGCCGAATACGTGATGGCGGCGCTGCTCGTTTTGGCGCGGCGCGGCGGCTATCGGCTCGAAGGTAAAACGATCGGCGTTGTCGGCGTGGGCAACGTCGGCAGCCGGCTCGTTCGCATGGCCGAAGCGCTCGGCATGAAGGCCCTCCAGAACGACCCGCCGCTCCAGCGCCGGACGGGCGATCCGCGATTCCTGCCGCTCGATTCGCTGCTCGACGCCAATGTCCTCACGTTTCACGTTCCCCTGACGCAGAGCGGTCCCGAGGCAACCTATCACATGGTTGACGACGCGCTGCTCGGCCGCCTCAAACCGGGGGCGATCCTGATCAACACTTCGCGCGGAGCGGTGGCCGACAGCGCGGCGATTCTGCGCGCGGCCGAGTCGCGTCGCCTCGGCGGCCTGATCCTCGATGTCTTTGAGAACGAACCCAACGTCAGCTTTGCACTGATCGAACGCGCCGACATTGCGACTCCCCACATCGCCGGCTATTCTTTCGACGGCAAAGTCAACGGCACCGCTATGGTCTATCGCGCCGCGTGCGAGTTCTTCGGACGGCCCGCCGAGTGGGACCCGGCCAGTGTGATGCCCGAGCCGCCCAACCCCTATCTGACCGCGCGCGCCAACTGTAGCGACGAGGATGCCCTGCGCGACCTGATTTTGACGGTCTATGACATCGAGGCCGACGACTACAAACTGCGGAAGATGAAGGCGGTGCCGCCGACGGAACAGGGGGCGTATTTTGATCTTCTGCGCAAGACCTATCCCGATCGGCGTGAATTCCATAACACATTCGTCGAAGCCGTCGGGGTCCGTCCCTCCCTCCGCGCCAAAATCGCCGGCCTGGGCTTTCGGACATAGGGTAGGACAGGTTGGCAACCTGTCCAAACCCGCTCGGACTCCAGAAGCAGCCGAGTAATCGTCGGAAGTTCGTTCCGCCAATCGCTTCAGACAGGTTGGCAACCTGTCCCACTCAGTAAAGGGTCCAGGATTTTGCGCGCGTGCCGGGTCGCTGATACTCATACGCCCCGATGTCGAACGAGGCCGAGCCGTTTCCGTCGCCGTCGCGGGGGCGCGGATTTCCGGCGTAGTCCGTCAGCGGCGCGGCCGTCGCGCTGCCGAAAGACGATGGACCGACGAGAGGGAACGATCGGGCGGCTGGGCCGACCGTTCCAGATCGGAGGGAAGCACTCTTGCCATGCCGCAACATCCCCCTCGACAGATTCGTGAACCAGCCGTCTGCCACACGTTACGCTAGCCGGAGGCTCGTGCGGAAAGCAACGCCTTTTTCTCATGGTTCACACCCCCTTTTCCCCTCCCGCATGAACCCTCTCGCTAACTCCGTAGAAGCACCCATCGTGGATTCAGAGAGTTTTTTGCCTTGCTTGGCGCGGGCAAAAGGGCTGAGATTGGACGTTGTGGGAGGAAAATGGAGGAAAGGATTCGTATGGTCCTGGGAAAAGGCAGCGAAACCGGATACTTGACCGAAGCGGACGTGCGCGCCATCGCCAAGGAGGCCCTCGCCCGTCAGGATTTGCGGGACAAACGCGTTCTCCTACTTGTCCCCGATCACACCCGCACCGCACCCCTGCCGATGTTCTTTCGGCTGCTCCACGAGCTGATCGCACCGGCCGCCGGGAAGTTCGACGTCCTGATCGCGCTGGGCACCCACCCGCCCGAAGATGACGAGCGGATCGGCAATCTGCTGGGCATTTGGCCCGAGGATCGCGCCAAACAGTTTCGCAACGTTCAGATTCTCAATCACCACTGGGACAAAGCCGAGACGCTGCGCGAGATCGGAACCATCCCCGCCGAGGAGATGAAGCGTTTGTCGAAGGGCCTCATGAGCGACGCCGTCTCCGTCCGCCTCAACCGCCTCATCTTCGACTACGACCAGCTGATTGTTGTCGGCCCGACCTTCCCCCACGAGGTGGTGGGATTCTCCGGCGGCAACAAGTATTTCTTCCCCGGGATCAGCGGCCCCGACGTGATCAACCAGACGCACTGGCTCGGGGCGCTGAACACCAATTACGTCATCAATGGGACCAAGAAGACGACCGTGCGCGACGTCATCAACCGCGCCGCCTCGCTGATCAGAATCCCCAGGCTCTGCTTCAGCCTCGTCTGTACCCATGACGGCCTCCACGGCCTGTTTGTGGGCGCCCCCGAAGAGGCGTTCGATGCGGCGGCGGACCTCTCGGCCAAAGTGCACATCGTCTGGAAGGAGCGCCCGTTCAAGAGCGTTCTTTCGATGGCACCCGCCATGTACGACGACCTCTGGGTCGGCGCCAAGTGCATGTACAAGCTCGAGCCGGTCGTGGCCGAAGGCGGCGAACTGATCATCTACGCGCCCCACATCAAGGAGGTCTCGTTCACCCACGGCAAAGTGATTGACCGCGTCGGCTATCACTGCCGCGACTATTTCCTGAAGCAGCTGGACAAGTTCCGCGACGAACCGCCGATGATCCTGGCCCACTGCACCCACGTCAAAGGGATGGGGACGTTCGAAAACGGCGTCGAGCGCCCGCGCATCACCGTTACGCTGGCGACCGGTATCCCTGAAGAGCGCTGCCGGCGGATCAATCTGGGGTATCGCGATCCGCGGACGATTGACCCGGAGAAATGGGCCAACCGCGAGAACGAAGGCGTCCTGCTCGTCCGCGAAGCCGGCGAGATGCTGTTTCGGCTGAGAGCGTCATAGCCATGCTGCCAAGCGGTATCATCCGCCTCATCACTTCGGCAGCTGCATGGCTCTCAGGAGTTCGGGGCATAAAGCCGTCTTGACATCAGCGACGCACCGGGTGATTTTGAAATCATTGCGTTAATGATCCAGACCAGAAAGTGTTCACGATGGCAACAAGAACAGAATCCCTGAAGAACTACAGCGCAGGAGCAGGATCGCTTGTGGATTTGCTCCCGCCGCGATCCGACGATTCTCCCGTGGTGAGCGAGCTGGCCGAAAAATCGGCTGCGGAGCTTTATTCCGACGCCATGAGGGACGTTGGATCTGCACACTGGGAAGCGCTCATTGAGTTTTTAATGCATCGGGTTGAGGGAAAGGCATACGCCGGGGACGACACAAGAGAACTGCTGTTCATTCTCAACGAGTTGGCTGGGGAGCGTGAGAGATCGGAGCGCGCGTTCGAGGAGTACAAGAAACTGATCAAGGCCGCATTGGGTCGCCACGAACGCCACAGACACGAGATCGGCGCTGAAGAACCGGGAGACTTGAAACGCAGTGTTAAGGGGTAATATTCCCCCTGATCGAAAAGCCCTCCGGCAGAGCAAGAAAATGACTGAACAGCCGAATGCATCATCCGGGAACGTTCAGCTACCTGTGTCGGCATCCGGGGAGGCCGAGAGGCCCGCCGAAACCAACCTCGCTCGAGTCGAGGAAGTTCTTCTCACCAAACTGACGAGCGTTTCCTTCTCCGGCCCGCTGCCGCCTCCGGAGCTGCTGAAGGCGTACGATGCCGTCGTTCCTGGGGCGGCGAAAGACATGCACGAACTCGCCTTGACTATCTCCCGTCACAAAATTGAGCTGGACCGACTGGCGGCAACGGCCAGTGCAGATGGCCGGCGCGCGGAATACGACAAGTTCAAGCGGGGGCAGTGGATGGCCTTCTTGTTGGCGGCAATCCTCATCGTATCGGGAACCGTCTGTATCTTGAAAGGCCACGATGGGGCCGGAGCCACAATCATCACCACCTGTCTCGCGTCACTCGTCCTTGCTTTTCTGTGGGGCAAACAGTCTGAGCGCAAAAAAGCGATTAGAACCGCGGGAAAGAACCGCGAAGAGCTCGAGAAAGAACGGTAAGCGGATAATCCTCGGGTAGTCGTGCTTCAAGCACACGTCCAGTAATCAACCATGGCCACCGGCACCGTTCGCGCCACTTTGCTGACCATCATCGTGGGGTGTGTATTGGCCACGCCCCTGTGTGCGCACGCCTGGTGGGCGGGCGGGCATGAGATTGTTTCACGCGCGGCGGCCGGCGCCCTGCCCGACGACGTTCCGGGCTTTTTCCGCCATTCGAGCGACGCCCTGGCCTTCTACTCCGCCGAACCCGACCTCTGGAAAAACCCCGACCTGCCCCAGCTTCGCGACGCCGAAGGGCCGGAGCATTTCCTGGACTATGAGCTGCTCGAAGGTCGCGTGCTTCCACCGTTCCGTTGGGACTTCGTCGCGTTGTGCGGCGAGCTGAAGCGGAATCCGCGCGACGTCGGCCTCCTCCCTTACGCCGTCGTCGAGTGGACCGAGCGCTTGACCCTCGCTTTCGCGGCCTATCGCCGCTCGCCCGACAACGCACAGGTGCGGCAGGAGTGTCTTCTCTATGGCGGCATTCTCTCCCATTATGCGGCCGACCTCGCCCAGCCGCTCCATCTGACCATTGACTATGACGGCCGCACCAGCCCCGGCGAGCCGTCGCCCCATACCGGCATTCACGACCGCATGGACGCGCTGATCCAGGCGGCCGGGATTCAACCGCGCGAGCTCTCCCGCGACGTCAAGCCGGTCGCTTTCGACGATCTCTTCACCTCGACCGTCCAGGAGGTTCTCGCGGGACGCGGCGAGATCAAGACGGTCTATAACTTGGAGGAAGGCCTCCCGCCAACGCGCAAGGAGGAGGGCGTGGAGCCCGGCTGGAAACCCACCGAGCGCGTTCACGGGTTCGCGCGGGATCGCGCGCAGGCGGCCACGTTTCTCACCGCCAGTTACTGGCTGACCGCCTGGGAGCGCTCGAAGAACATCACGGCGCATCTGCCCACGCACGCCGAAACCTTGCGTCCGAGTTCTCCGGAACAGAAGTATCGGGCGGCCTGGGTCGCCGCCGTGATCGGCATTCTGGTGCTCGCCGTGGCGGCCTATCGCCTGACCCAGCGCGCCACCGACCGGTAAGAGGAATCACTCCAGGACGTACCCTTCGGCGCCTCTCATGGGTTGTTGTAGCCTGGCCCCTTGTGGGCGTTTGAAGTTCTGCCCACGGGCATCCTTGACCCTTCCCGCCTCCAACCTCTCGCCTCTCACCTTCCACTTCCACCCTTCTCACAGGCTGACAGCCCGCGCCACTATTTCAGCAGGTTCGACAGCAGCCTGCGAACGGTCACAAAGCGGTTCTCGAGCTCGTCCACCAGCGCCAACGCGCGGTTCTTGCTGCCGTCACCGGCCACTTGTTCCAGCTTGACCGCCCGGATCGCTTGTTCGGCGGTCGCCACCTGGGCGCACGAGCAGCCCCACGCGCCGAGGGTCTCCAGCAAGGCCACCCGCTGCGTCTCATTGAGATCCGCAACCAGAAAACGCCTTTTGCGCAGAGCCGCGGGCAGCATTTTCAGCGGCTCTGTGGAAGGCTCGATCCCGAACGTCAGCTCGAAGTCGAATCGGCTGCCCGCACCGACCTGGCTCCCCAGACCGATCTGCCCGCCCATCATCTCGCCCAGCCGTTTGGAGATCGAAAGGCCCAGGCCCGTCCCGCCGTACCGACGCGACATCGAGCCATCGGCCTGGCGGAAACTCTCGAAGATGATCGCGCATTTCTCCGGCTCGATCCCGATGCCCGTATCCGAAACCGACATCGCCGGCGTGGTCTGCGTGGAGCTGCGCTCCTTCATTTCCACATCGAGCACGACTTGTCCCGCTTCCGTAAACTTGACCGCATTGCCGAGCAAGTTGATCAGCACCTGCCGCAAGCGCGCCGGGTCGCCGACCAGTCGCCGCGGAACATCGGGCCGAACGCGACAGATCAGGCTGAGGTGCTTTTGGCCGGCGCGAGGGGCCGCCACCGCGACCGCCGCCTCGACGATCGCCTCCAGATCGAACCCCAGCGATTCGAGTTCGAACTGCCCGGCCTCGATCTTGGAAAAATGCAGAATCTCTTCGACCAGCGCCAGAAGGGCCTGGGAGCACTCGCGAATCGTCCCCAGGTACTCGCGTTGCTCCTCGGTCAGAGGGGTGTCGAGGGCCAGGTCGGTCATGCCGATGATTCCGCTGATCGGGGTGCGAATCTCGTGGCTCATGTTGGCCAAGAAGTCGCTCTTGGCCCGCGTGGCCTCTTGCAGCGAGGCGAACTGTCGAGCCGTGTGAATGGCGACCGCCGTCAGGCTGGCCAGGGTCTCGGTCACCTGGCGGGCCTCATCCGTAAAAACCCGGTCCGGTGCGGTATGCCCGAATAGCAGGCTGGCGAGCACCTGACCCCGGTAGCGCACGGGCACTCCCAGAGCCGCGTGAACCGGCGGACGCCAGGTGCCGGAGTAACCCGCAAAGTCGGGTTCCGCCGACAGCTCGGACGTCAGCAGCACCTCGCCCGTGGCGATCCGGCCCAGAATCCTTCCCTTACAGGCTTTCACATCCGAGGGCAAGGGATCGGGCGCCAGAGGCGATGACCGGTCCCAACTCGCCGGTCCGAGGATCCACCAGAATGATGGCGCCCACGGCGGCGTCCACCAGCTCTCGCCCGCGCTCGATCGTCGCGCCGAGCAGATCCTCCAGTCGAGTCGGGGCGACCAGCTCCGTGGCCAGCGAGTTGATGGATTCGAGCCGGCGGCGCAAATCGGTCTGACGCCGGAGGGCTTGCTCGATGCGCCAGCGCGGGCTGCTCCCGGATCAGTCGGGCCAAAAACTCCTGCCCTGTCTCCCGTTCGGCCTCCGAGGCAGACTATTCCCAGAAGGGTTTGCCGACGACGTCTTTTTCCGTGCATCCATGCATGCGGCGCTGGGTCCTGTTGGTGAACGTAACGATGCCCGACAGGTCGTTCTCCTCGATTCCGTAGGGAATGGTCTCCACCAGCGTCCGGTATCGTTCCTCGCTGGCGCGAAGGACCTCGTGCCGGCGGCGCAACATGTCCATCAATTCATTGAAACTCTCGCCGATGCGGTATTTGGACTGCCGAACCGCGTGGAGATAAATGGGGCACTGCGCGCACGTGCCCGGTTCGCCTTCAGGGGCCGCGGCCGCCTCGCCCGCTCCGGGCTCTTTCTTCTGGAGCCAGCAGGCCGGACTTTTCTGACCGTATGCCAGGCACTCCCGGTTTTCACAGGCCCGCTCTTCCCAGCCGCTCAAGCGGTCGGGATTGACAAAACTGAAATCAAAAACCCCTTTGACCCCTCCCGCAATCAAGCTCCATGCGTCATCAGGAACTCCCAAAAGTCACGGCAGAGGGGTAAAACGCTGTATTCCCCCGACACACGAGAATGGGGCCAACCTGTTTCATCCGGTCAGGAGTAGCTCCTTCTCTGAATCAGGCGTCTGTTTCGCCTGGTGGCGCTACTTTTAGGAGTTCCCGCATACGTCACGTCCGATCTTTCCCGCTCTTTTTGGTCCGAGCACGAGCGGGAATCAGAGGATTGCAGTATGTAGTGCGGAGATTTTGGAGGGAAAAGTGACGCAGGCGCTCCACCGGTCGCTGTGACAGACTTGACCGCCTGCCGGGTGTTTTTTGTTCAAAGGGAATCACGGGGCGACGCACCGAGTCTCGAAAACTGCCGGTTGGGCTCTGGACACGGCGCCATCCGGGGGCTGAAAAAAGAAAAACCCACCAGTCAGTCTCTTGTCCCGGTGGGCTATCTGTACAGCGGTCGGCGTTGCCCCAACCTGTGCCGAAGGGAGAACCGGTCTATTCGACCCGACACACGTTGGTCGCCTGCATCCCCTTGGGGCCTTCGACGATGTCAAACTGAACCCTTTGCCCCTCGCTCAAAGTTCGAAACCCTTCCATCTTGATGGACGAGTGATGGACAAAAATATCGCCACCGTCGCCTTCTCGTTCAATGAAACCATAGCCCTTCTTGTCGTTGAACCACTTCACCTTGCCAATCGGCATCCGTTCACCTTCTTTCTTGTGGCAGACTCGTAAAGGTGTCGGGACCGCCCTGATAGCAATGAACCAACGCTCGACTGACTCAACTCAGCCCATAAAAATAGATTACCGTATCGGGGAGAGCGATGCAGAGTTGAAACCCGCGAGCTGTTCGATGCTACAGGTAACACGGTACCCGGAACCACACCTTCAAGCCAAACGTGGCGGTAGTTTGTGAAAACGCCTCGCCCATGTCAAACGAAAAATTCACTCTTATCAAACAATGCGGCAGGGGCTAGTCCGACAGCTCACCCCGTCGGGCCTGCCGGCGCAGGACGTAAAACACGCAAATCAGCGTACTGACCAGGGCCGTTTCTCTCACCAGGAAGTAGGCGATCGCCGCCCCTTTTCCCGCATACCGAGGGATCAACAACCCGTTGCCTGCTATACAGACCACCAAGATCAGTGTATTGGTCACACAGACCAGATCCACCCGGTTGAGGCGGTAAAGCAGCAGTCCGGACGACACCGACAAGAGCCACATCGCCTCGCCCGCGATAATTATCCGAAACAGCGGCACCGCCGGAATCGCCTTGGGGCCGAAGGGAATGACCATCAGCGGCCGGGCCAGCAGCCAAATCACACCCACTCCCAGCGCCACGACCGGGAGGAACTTCAGGTTCAGCTTCAGGTAATGGCGGCATTCCGCGACCGACTCGAACCGCCCCACGCGCGGCAGCAGGACCGTGCTCAGGGCGGTCGTGGCCACCTGGGCCAGGGCGGCCAGGCGCACCGCCACCACAAAATCGGCCACCTGCTCCTCGGTCGAAAGCGCCGTCAGCATGAACACATCCAGCCGCAGCATGATCAGCGTCAGCAGGTTCGACAGCAGCGCCCATTTCCCAAAGTGAAAAACCTCGCTCCCCACCCCCGGTTCGATCCGCTTGATTCGATCGTAGTCCCTTGGCGTCAGCGCCAACGCCAGGATCGCCGCCACGTAGGGAAAGAAGATCCAGACGGTGACCGCCGAAAACAGCCAGAGGCTTCCCGTCAGTGCCAGTATCGAGATCAGCACCAGCAGCCCGGCTCGCTCGAAGATATTGATCAGAATGTATCGCCCGAACCACTGCACTGCCTGAAGGTGGGACAGGGCGAAGTAGATCATCACGGGCGCAGCCAGGCCGATCGCCGCCAGGCGCAGGAAATCGCTCATCTCGGGCTTGTGCAACAGAAGGGCGAAATGAGGCGCCAGAAGGTAGAACACGATCGTCAGAAAGAAAACCCACAGCACCTTGACCCGCAGGATCAACCAGACGACCGACAGCGCCCGGTTCCGATCCCGCTCGGCATAGCGACTGTAGTTTCGGACCAGGTTGACGTTGAGGCCCAGGTCGGCCAGTTCGGTGACCACTTCCAGCGTCATGACCACGACGCTGAAAAGGGCGAACTCGGCCTTGGCCATCGTGCGAATCAGAACCATCTGGATCAGAAACACCAGGGCCTTGTTGGTCACATTGCCGCCGACGACCAGGGCGGCGCGGCGTCCGGTCTGGGTGGCGGCCAAATGGACCGGCACGTGCTCCAGAAGACGGCCGAACCAGCCGGGAGGCTTCACCGGTGGCGAGGGCCGAGCTCCGACGCTTTCTCGTTCTGGCATGCGCGATTCTCACCACCCGCCGAGGAAGGTGCTGGGGCGTCGTGGACGCCAGCATCCGAAGGAAAGCAGGCACAATTGGATTGTCAGACAGGCGGTCCCGCGATTGTCAATGATGGAAGGCTTTGTCAGGGGAATATGACGCTCTGCCCCTCGGCTGCGACTGCTGGGCATTCCTGCCCCCTCTCTTGCAGCCGCAGAGTTCGCCCTTGACTCTGACCCGCGGGGGCGACGAATCTTACCCGCGCTTTTGGGAGCAGAAGAAAACGTGAAGAAAAAACTGTTCATCTCTCCTCACGTGGACGATGAAGTGCTGGGCTGCGGCGGAACGCTCGACCGCGACAGCTTCGTCTACTATTGCGGCATAGACGAGAGCAAGGTGCCGGCCGACGCCGCCCACCGCATCCCCCTTCCAGAGCGGGAAGCCGAGATCGTCGAGGTGGCCAAGTTTCTGGGGTTCGCTTACGAGATCAATCGCGAAAGCCACGTCAATGATTTTGAGATCGTGCCGTTCATCAAAGAAGTGGAGAGAATGATCAACGCGATCCGGCCCGAGTCCATTTTCATCCCCCACCCGGGCTACAACCAGGACCATCAGACCATCTTCAATGCTTGTCAGGTGGCGTTGCGGCCTCACGACAAGAATTTCTTTGTCAAACGCGTCCTCGTCTACGAAGCGATCCACGACTTCTTGTGGTCGCACGAGATCTTTCGACCCAACTATTTCGTGCCGATTGATATCGCCAGGAAACTGAAAGCCTACGCGCTGCACAAATCGCAAGTGCGCCCGTTCCGAAGTCCCAAGATGCTCGAAGACCTCGCTCGGCTCAGAGGCGCCATGTGCAAGGCCGACTATGCAGAGAGTTTTGAGGTCCTTCGCTGGGTCGAGTGAAGCGGACGCCGCCCCCCGCAGAGATTTCAAAGATCGGAGCCCGCGAACATGCAGGAACGCCAAACCAGCCAACTCAGCACGGAACTGGATTGCCGGATCCAGACCAACCTGGCTTTCGGCAATACCGATTTGACCGCGTGGCTGCTGGAGAAATTGCAGCTGCGGCGCGGCGAGAGACTGTTGGACGTTGGCTGCGGAACCGGCAAACACCTGATTCCCTTTGCCAAAGCGATTGGAAGCGAATTTGCCTGCACCGGCGTGGACCTCTCCGCCGAGTCGCTGGCCAAAGCCAAGGAAAGCGCCCAGCGCGAGGGCGTGAAAATCAACTTCATCCAGCTCAATATGGATGAATTGCATCCGCTCGACCCGTCACAACAATATGACACCATCACGGCCATCTATTCCGCCTACTATTCCAATAACGTGCCCCAACTCCTGCTGAATATGACCCGGGTGCTCAAGCCGGGCGGCCGCATCGTCATTATGGGCCCCTACGCAGACAACAACAAGGAATGGTTCGATTTTCTGAATCAATTCATGACCCTCTCCCAACAAGTCGCGAAATCCTCGACCACGTTCATGTTTGATGACATCCTGCCGTTTGCCTGTTCACGATTCGAACACGTTAAATGCTATAGATTCGTGAACCGCGTCGTCATTCCCAGCCTCGACGATCTGCGGAATTACTGGAAATCCAACATCTACTACGACGAGAAACTCGACGAATCGTTCGAACGGGCCGCGGCGGAACACTTCAAACACTCCAACACCTTCCAATTCAACAAAGTCGCCCTCTACGCGGAAATGATCAATCCCTGCTGAACCCGTCGCGCGTCTCCAAGAGTAGCTAAGAGGCTGAAAAGAATGAACCGCAGAGCACGCGGAGAGACGCGGAGAGGCTTCAAGAGACAGAATTGAGGCAGGAGTTTTTCTCTGCGTTCCTCCGCGTTCTCCGCGGTGAAGTCTTTGTTTTAGGCACTCTGAGTACGCCTCAACGCAGTAAAGGGGCCGAATCATCGCAGATGTCAGAGGGAGCGATTCTCAGCGGCCGGTCCCGAGATACCAGGCCTAAAACCAGCGCGTTTTGGCGCGTCGCGGGAACACCGGCTTCTGAATCCCGCACCAGACAAGGCTATCCGGTAGTTCGCCGGATAGATGTTCGGCGGCCAGACCCACATTTCCCGTGACGGGATCCCGGGCCGGAACCTATTCCGCCCGGAAACCCAACCATCGTTATGGAGAACCAGCCATCGTCGCTGTGGAAGAAACGACGATGGGGCCAACATCACACTTCCTTCCCAATGGAGCGTTTTCGAGCGTATGAAAAGCGGCGACTCGCCGGCAGTCGTTGCGCTGGACGGCCGTTATGTTGGCCGCACTACGTTTCATCCGGACAGGATGGAGTCCTTCTTTGAATCAGGCGTCTGCTCCGGCTTGGGGTGTCACTCTCAGCCGTTCCCGGAGACACTTGCCGGGGAGAAATCGGCCTTGACAGTGGCCTGCCGCGCAGCCACGCTTCGTAAGGATGCGTTGGGGGAGGGATAGCGAGCTCGCCCGCAAGGGCGGCGAGGTGTGTGCAACCAACGTACCATAACCCTGTTTCTCGGTCCCACCGGCCCGGCCAGTTCTTTCCCCTGAGGTCACCAGACCCCCACGCGGCCCGCAACGGTTCACGATTCTGGGCTGGGCCACCACCAGAAGCAGAGAATCCTTCACGCGAGGACCTCTCTCATGTCTGAGTTCGCGGGAAAAACGATCCTGGTCACCGGCGGCACCGGCTCGTTCGGCCGAGCGGTGGTCAATCGTCTCATCGAAACCGACGTCGCCGAAATCCGGGTCTTCAGCCGCGATGAGCTCAAGCAAGACATCATGCGGCACGACCTGAACAATCCCAGGGTCTCTTTTCACCTCGGTGACGTTCGGGACATTGACAGTGTGAACAAGGTCATGGGCGGCGTGGATCTCATCTTTCATGCCGCCGCGCTCAAGCAGGTCCCCTCCTGCGAGTTCTTCCCCATGCAGGCGGTCATGACCAATGTGCAGGGCAGCAACAACGTCATCAGCTCCGCGATCGCTCACGGCGTCAAGAACGTGGTCTGCCTGAGCACCGACAAGGCCGTCTATCCGATCAATGCCATGGGAATGACCAAGGCCCTGATGGAGAAGGTGGCCCTGGCCGCCGCTCGGATGGCCAAGGACACCGTCGTCTCGTGCGTTCGGTACGGCAACGTGATGTACTCGCGAGGCTCGGTCATCCCGCTCTTCGTCAAGCTGATCAAACAGAACAAGCCGCTGCCCGTCACGGTGCCCGAAATGACGCGCTTCCTGATGCCCTTGCGCGATTCCGTGGCGCTCGTTCTCTTCGCCCTCCAGAACTCGGAACCGGGCGATCTGTTCGTCAAGAAGGCGGCGGCTTGCACGGTGGCCGATCTGGCCACGGCCCTCAAGATCATCTTCGACTCCGATGTCCCCACGGTGATCATCGGAATGCGCCACGGCGAGAAGATCCACGAGACCCTGCTGACCCGCGAGGAATTGCTGAAAGCGCAGGACATGGGCGACTACTACCGCGTGCGCATGGACGGGCGCGATCTCAACTACAGTAAGTACCTCGAGGAAGGCGAACCCAAGGAATCGTTGATCGAAGACTACACGTCGCTCAACACCCGCCAGCTCGGTGTTCAGGAAATCGTGGAGTTGCTGCTCAGCCTGCCGGAAGTGGTGGCCGATATCCACTCGCCCGCCGATCAGGTTGGGCCCGTCTGGTGATCGTCGGATAGATCAAGGCACAAAACCATTCAACGCCATTGGCCGTTAGCCCACGCCACTCTGTTTCGCGACTCCCCCGTTCGCTGCGCGCGGCGGACAATTCAGCCTTGACACCCGCGGGGCCGGCCGACATCTATCCCCGCAACACTGGAACAGAACGATTGGGAGAACAAACATGGCTGCGCGCGTCTTGGTTCTGGGCGGAGAAGGGATGCTCGGCCACAAAATGTGGCAGCGGCTGAGCCAACGCTTTCCCGATACCTACGTCACTCTTTTCAACGATCCCACCAAGCGGCCCCTCAGCGATATAGACCTGTTCGCCGGGCCGCGCGTCATCGGCCAGATTGACGCCCGTGAAGCTGCCCGCCTTTACGCTCTGTTCGCCGAGCTCGACCCGACCGTGGTCGTCAATTGCATCGGGGTCATCAAGCAGCGGCCCGAGGCTCATGACGCGATCCCCAGCATCACGCTGAATTCCCTGCTCCCCCACCAATTGGCCCACATGGGCGAGCAGCTGCGTTTCCGGGTCATTCATTTCAGCACCGACTGTGTGTTCGACGGTAAGCGAGGCGGCTATACCGAAACCGATCCGTCGGATGCGGAGGACCTTTACGGCAAGACGAAATTCCTGGGCGAAGTGGCCACGCCCAATGCCGTCACGCTGCGCACCTCGATCATCGGCCGCGAGCTGTTTGCGCACACCGGGCTGCTCGATTGGTTCCTGAGCCAACGCGGAAAGCGCGTGAAGGGCTATCGCCGCGTGCTCTACTCCGGCGTAACGACCAACCATCTCGCGGAGGTCGTCGGCGATCTGATCGAACGACACCCGCAGATTTCCGGGCTCTATCAGGTCGTCAGCCAGACCATCTCGAAGCACGACCTGCTGTGCCTGATCCGTGACGCGATGTCGCTGAACATTGAAATCCAGCCGGACGACGAGGTCGTTTCGGACCGCAGCATGAAGGGCGACAAATTCCGCAAGGCGACCGGCTATGTCTGCCCGCCCTGGCCCGAGCTGGTCGCCCAACTGGGCAACGATCCCACCCCGTATGACGAATGGGAAAAGCGCCACGCCGTGCCGTAAGCAGAGGTCAGAGGCCAGAGGCGAGAAGTCAGAGGCTAGAGGCAAGAGGCGAGAAGAGAACGACGTAGAAGGAATCTGGTTTTCTCTCGCGTTTAGCTTGTCGCTGAGGCCGCAGGTGAGGAGTTGGAGACGGGAAAAAGGCAACTCGCTTCTGTGACGTTTTCTTCTCGCCTCTTCTCTCTTACTTCTGACTTCTCGCCTCTCGCCTCTGATCTCTCGCCTCTGACCTCCCACCTCTTTCTTTCAGCGCGGCGGGGAGCCCGTCCGGCCGGCCAGCGCGTCCGTGACGCCCTTCCACAGCGCGCCGGCTTCCCGCCACCGGCCGTGAATCACCTCGCGAAACGTCATATAGCCCAGCCACCGCACGAAGATAAACGGCCAGGCGGTCAGGCAATGCCACCACCGCGCGTGGCGCCAGTGGACCCGCAACGTGTTTCGCGTGGTCAGCCGAAACCGCCAGGCGCTGGTCGTGGCGCGGATTTCGAGGTGCCACATCAGCGCCTGCGGCGCCGTAATGATCTTGTAGCCCGCACGAAGGGCTTTCGTGGACCAGTCTATATCCTCGGCGTAGGCAAACAGTCCCTCGTCCAGCAGGCCGATCTTGCGGATCGTTTCGGTGCGCGCGAGGCAGCACCCGGTGGCGAAAGTCACCTCGCGGCTGTCGAGGAGAGCTTCGGGCGGGCGTCTCCTGCCGCGGGCATATCCATCGGCAAATCCGGTCCAGAGCGAGTAGTAGCCCCCCCCGTCGCTCCACAGCACATCCGAAGGAGGCGCACCGGCATAGATGCGGGGACAGATGAACCCGTTTCGCGGGTCTTTCTCGCCCACGGCGACCAGTTCATCCACAAAGGGCGGATTGACCACCGTGTCGCTGTTGAGCAGAAGAACATAGTCGGCGTCCGCCTCCAACGCATATCGAATCCCGACGTTGCAGCCGCCGGCGTAACCAAGGTTCTGGGGGAGCGCGAACACCTTCACCTGTGGCCAGCGGCTCGCCACCACCGCCGCGCAATCGTCCTTTGAACCGTTGTCCACGAGAACCAGGTGAACGTTGGGATAGACCAGTTTCGCGAGCGACTCGAAAAGCCCGATCGTCATTTCCCTGGTATTGTAATTCAACGCGATCGCGTAAACCGATGGAACACTCACACCCACCCTCCTGGAGCCGCCGGAACGCATCCGCCGGATTGAGAACCCGCCGGCGCGTATCGGCACGAAAGCTCTATCACCCGCTCCCCGCCGTCAAGCGCCGAACGCAAAGAGTGGCGCAGGCTGTCAGCCTGCGAAATAGAAGTGAGAGGCGAGAGGTTAGAGGCAGGAGAGAAACCAAACAGCACCTGCGAGAGTGGCGTCGGCTGTTAGCCCGCGAAAGGTGGCAGTTCAGCAACCATTCCTCATTTTGAGCGCTATGCACAGGCTAACAGCCTGCGCCACAGGAGTTCTGCAAAAGCCTCATAGGAACAAAACCCGTAAAGGCTTGTGGCTGTTCGCCCGCGAAGCCGCGCGGCCATTCCTTTTGTCTTGTCAGCAGACCGAACGGGCGCTAGAGAAAGACTCCTATGAACCCTTTCGATCCCTATCTGCATCTCAACGAACTCGTCGCACCGCTCGGCTGGCCCGACGTTTTCGGCGACGATCACCCGGTCGAGATCGAGATCGGCATCGGCAAGGGGTCGCTGCTGAGACGGATGGCGGCGCGCTCGCCCGATCGCAACTTTCTCGGCATCGAGCGCGCCCTGCGCTATTTGCGCATCGCCGCCCAGCGCATCGCGCGCGACCACCAGACCAACCTCCGCCTGGTTCGCACCGACGCGATCTATTTCATCGAGAAGTTCGTCCCCGGCGCGTCGGTCGCGGCCTTCCACATCTACTTTTCCGATCCCTGGCCCAAGAAGCGCCACGCCAAACGACGGCTCTTTCAAGCATCAACGGTCCGTCTGCTTGAAGCCAAAACGGCGCCGGGCGGAAGGATCCTCATTCGCACCGACGTGGACTGGTACTATGCGCAGATCATGGAATTGTTCGAGCACGAGACGCGGCTCGCCGTCGTGGAGAAGGGGACTTTAGCCGTCGACGCGTTGCCGCCGGAGATGCAAACGAATTTCGAGACCAAGTACCGCGCCGTGGGGAAAACGATCTTCGTCCTGAACCTGCAAAAGCCTCAATAGAGAAACGGGACCGGAGCGTGTGAGAAACAAGACGAAAAAACTTGTGCATATTGTCACAATGTAATTGGACATGATCTTCATACACCTCTTCGATCATATGCACTTGTCAGCCGGAGGCAGCTTGGGTCTGCGATTGTTTGCCGGATCGAGGACTCATGCACGCCTCGCACGCTATCGTTGTAGATATATGATTGTACTGGACTTGCTGATGCAATGTGCAAACCCTGGTGGCGTCCGCTGGGCCAGATTCTATCAAACCAGTGCGGATGACCAGATGGGGAGGTTATGCATCTGGAAGACGCTTTTTGGAGCGGTGAACGTATAGCGGAACTGTACTTTCCACCCTCACGCAACGACTGAAAAACTCCCCCCTGTAAACATAATCAGTGATTCTGGATTGCTGAATCGAAACAACTTGTAGGGCAGCCGGCATGACGCTCTAACGGCAACTGTGAAAGCTGGCACAGCTCGTGCTCCCTCTCTTGGCAGAACTTGAACACAGGCCCAAGGAGCCGAACCCAATACCGGATCTCATAAAGAAAGGATGTCAGCATGTTAGCCAACCGCAGAGTTCTCGTCGTGGACGACCAGCCGTCGGTCTGCGAGAGCGTAAGTAAGATCCTCCGGAAACGCGGCTGCGATGTCAAGCAGGCCTTCGACGGGCAGCTGGCCATTGATCTGCTCGAAAAAGAGAAGTTCGACCTGGTCTTCGCCGATCTGATGATGCCGCGCGTGTCGGGCATGGAGTTGCTTCGCTACATCCGTGAACACCACTCCAGGATCGAGGTGGTGATGATCACGGGGTTTGCTTCCATAGATTCGGCGGTCGAGGCGACCCGCATCGGGGCAGCCGGCTACATCCCCAAGCCTTTCACACCGGCCGAGTTGACGAGCGTGGCCGAGCAGGCGCTGGCCGGCCTGGAAGAGGAGCCCCCGGCGGCTGCCGAAAAACCCGCTCCGGCCGAAGTCCAGGCGGCCGCGCCGGGGCCGATTGACGCCGACGAGCCGTTCGACCGCGGCCAGGTCGTCGCGGCCACCTCGGAGGAATTCGCCGACACGGTGAGCCGGACCGACGTGCAACGCGGGACCCCCGTGGCCGATCCCAGCTGGTGTGTCAAAGGCACGATGTCCTGCAAGAAATTCGTCAAGAGCGGCCCCTGCAAGGGCGAGTGCCCGATCCGCGTCCGCGAGAAAAAGCTGGCCGCCCGGCAGGCCCAGGCGGGTGTGATCGCCCAGGCCGTCGGCATCATGGACGTGGACATGCCGTTCGACTTCGAGGCGGTTGCGGCGGCCACTTCGCCGGCCTATGCCGCCGCGCTCAGCCATTCGGACATTCCCGTCAGAACTCCCGGCTATGAAGCGTATGCCGAGGGCCGGGAAATTCTGGTCATTGACGACGAACCGGTGGTCTGCAACAGCCTGCGGCGCATCCTGAGTCGGCGTGGGCATCACGTCGAGCAGGCGCTGGTTTCCGAAGAGGGATTGCAGAAAATCAGCGCCAAGAAGTATGACCTGGTGTTGCTCGATCTGCGCATGCCGGGCCAGGACGGCCTCGAGGTCCTGAGCGCGATCAAGCAGCGCTGGCCCGAAACCAAGGTCATCATTGTCACCGGCTATGCCTCGATCGAATCGGCGATCGAAGCCACGCGGCGCGGCGCCTCGCACTACCTGCCCAAGCCCTTTACGCCCGAAGAGGTGACCCGCGCAACGACCGCGGTGCTCGAAGAGAAAGCAGCCTGAGAAACCAACAGCATGATGGGGAAAGGTCAAACAGGGGGCGGACTCTCCGCGAGTCCGCCCCTTGTGCTTTTTGTGTGGAGTGTGGTTTGTAGTTCCGCCTTCCAGGCGGCCGAAACTCGCCCCCCTAAAGCGGGAACTACGAACCTGTTCTCACGCCTCTCCGCTACTCCCCTCCGGTTTCCGCAATCAGCGTGATCTGGGTCTGGTCGCCGCTCTTGCTGATGCTGACCGCGGTGGTTCGTTTCTCTTTTTCCTTCTGATACTGGATCGAGATCGTGCCCTCGATGTTGACCATGTTGGACTCGTCCCAGCCCTGCGACTTCATAGCGGCCTTGTACGCATCCGCGACCGTCTTGGGATCGGCCTTGGTGGTCAGCATGAGCGTGAAATTCTTTTTCTGCTTGGAGGACATGACGATCTGCGAGCCTTTGTAAACCAGCACGTCCTTGGGAAATCCTTCGGGCACTTCGGCGCCGCCCCCCTGTGAAAACGTCGCCGTGCCTTCCTTGTCTTTGATGGTGAACTGCCCTTTCGAAAGGTCGGCCTTCACCTTGCCGCCGCTCTGTTTTTCGATCATCTTTTCCGCCGCCCTCTCCTGGGCTTTCTTGCCGCAGCCGACGAACGCCAGAGCCGTGACGAGTACGAGTGATACCGCAAGTCCTTTACGCATCATTTTCCTTCTCCTTGGGTATAATCCCGAAGTTCAAGCTTCGACCGGGATTTCCAGACGCCCCAGAAGTGTGCGAACTCGCCTCCCGCGGCGCAAGTGCGATTTGAAGGGAGTTGCGGAAAAGAGTAGCGCAGGCTGTTAGCCTGCGAAATCAGCGGACTGGACCTTAAACCGGCGCGTTTTGACGCGTCGCGGGAACACCAGCTTCTGAATCCCGCGCCGAACAAGGCGATTCTGTCATGCGCCAGATAGCTGTTCGGCGGGCAGATCCACGTTTCCCGTGACGGGATCCCGGGCCGTAACCCATTCCGGCCGGAAACCCAACCATCCTTATACAGACATGTGGAGTGCGGTCAGCTGGCTGCCGCTGTTCTGCGACAAAGTTCTGTCGGCAAATCTTCGTTTTAGAACAGCGGTAGCCAGCTGACCGCACTCCACATGTCGGCCGTGACTCACTCTCTTTAGCCAGAATCACACTTCCTTCCCGATCGAGCGTTTTCGAGCGTATGAAGAGCGGCGACTCTCGCAGGCAGTCGTTGCGCTGGACGGCCGTTCGGTCTCTCTGGCCTCGCGCGGATGATCTCTTCGGCCAACGACGATGGTTGGGATTCTCTTTCCATTCCGCCCCGATTTCGTGCAAGAGAATGCGCTTGTTTTAGGACTAGAATTCGGTCCCCCTGGTGTGTTGGGCTGAACTAAGAGCGTGTCGTACTGGAAACGGATGACGAGGGAAAGTTGGTGAGTCTTGCGCCGCTCCCTCCTCATGCGCGGATTGAGGCGATCTTTCTTGTGCTCGACGAAGCTCCCGGAAAACCCGTTCGCACGCCTCGACCCGGGCTGGCGGCCATCACCGAAATCTGTGGCGACATCGTGGAACCGGCCGTCGTCTCCTCTGGGAATCCTGAAGACTGAGCAACGGGCCTCAGCCGCGCCGTTGCGAAAAGACTTTCTGTTCGTAGGCTTTGACCTCGTCGAGCCACGCCGCGCCGACCGGGACGTTCTGCGTGAGGCAGTAGTAGTCCCACACCGCGCCGAAGGGAAGAGTCTTGAGCTCTTCGAGCAGCGCCAGGCGCGAGGTGAAGTCCCCCGCCGCTTCGAATTCCCTCAGCTTCCCGCTCGGTTCGAGCAGCGCGATCAGCAGCGCCTTGATCATGCACCGCGTTCCGATCACCCACGCCGCCACGCGGTTGATGCTCGCGTCGAAATAGTCCAGGGCGATGCGCACGCGCTCGAGGTAGTCGCCGCGCACGATCTCCTCGGCGACGGCTCGCAGCTCGTCGGAGAGAATCACCACGTGGTCGCTGTCCCAGCGGACGCCGCGACTGACGTGCATCTGAAGCTCGTCCAGAAAGAGCAGTACGCACGACAGCTTGTCGGCGACGCTTTCGGTGGGATGGAAGTGTCCCGAATCCAGCGTCAGAATCTTCTTCTTTTCGAGGGCATAGCCCAGATAGAATTCGTGGGAGCCGACGACGTAGCTTTCCGTACCGATGCCGAAGAGTTTGCCTTCCACCGAATCGAGGTGGCAGCGCGGGTCCAGTTTCTCGGCGAAGATTTCATCCAGCGATTTCCTGAGAATCTCGCGCGGCGTTTTCCGGTCGGCCGGGACGTCCTTATAGCCGTCGGGAATCCAGACGTTGGTCACGCACGGCGAATCCAACGCGCGACCGAACTGCTCGCCGATCCGGCGACAGGCGATCCCGTGGCGAACCCAGAACGTGCGGATGCCTTCGTCGCGGCTGGCGAGCGTGAACCCGCCGGCGGCCTTGGGATGGGAGAAGAAAGAGCCGTTGAAATCCATGCCCATCCCCCGGCTCTTGGCCCAATCAATCCAGGCCGCGAAATGCTCCGGGCCGAGTTGATCGCGCTCGACCCTTTTGCCGCCGGTCTCGGCGTAGATGGAATGCAGATTGAGCCGGTGCTTGCCGGGGATCAGGCGCAGGGCCATGTCGAGATCGGAGCGCAACTCGACGGCGGTGCGCGCTTTGCCGGGATAGTTGCCCGTGGCTTGCATGCCGCCGCTGGAGACGCCCTCGCTGCTTTCGAACCCACCGACATCGTCGCCCTGCCAGCAATGCAGGGAAATGGAAATACCGCGCAAGGCCTTGATGGCGCGATCGGTGTTGACGCCCAGCCGGGCATATTGCTCGCGAGCCAGCTCGTAAGCTTTTTCGACGGACATGGTGACACCCTTCCGTTCAGATTCCCGTATGGAACGCCGGCGGCCTCGCCGGTGCGTTAAACGTTGTGGAGCCCGACTTCTCCGCCACAGTCTCCGACATATTGTCCATCGCCGATGTTTTCGAGCACCGGCGAGGCCGCCGGCGTTCCCACAGAGCACCTGCCTAGAACTTGTACTGATCAATATTGTCTTTGGTGAAGACCAGAATATTGCCGAGCAGGATATTGTCGCCAACGATCTTCTTGGTTCCCAGTTTTCCCGCCGGCCATTCCGTGGCGCCCGGTTTCAGTTTGCCCCGCGCAATCGCGTCGGCCGCCTGAATGGTCAGATAACCCAGGTCAAGCGTGTTCCACAACACCACCGAAGCGACCGTTCCATCCTTGACATATTCGCGCATGTCGTTGGGAGTCGAAAGCCCCGTGACGAGGACCTTCCCCTTTTTGTCGGCTTGTCGCACGGCTTCGGCCGCGCCCGGAAACGCCACCGAGCTGATGGCGAAAATCCCCCGCAAATTCGGATACGCCTTCATCAAGTCCTGCGCGACCTGGAAGGCGAGCTTCTGGTCCTCGTTCGAGGGCTTGACCGCCACCAGCTTCAGCTTCGGGTAGGTCGGCAACCGTTCCTTCATGTACTTCATCCATTCGTTCTGGTTCGCCGCCGTGAGCGTCGCGGTGATGATGGCGACCTCGCCTTGCGCGTTCGCGCCGCCGAGGTCTTTGGCCATCGTGTCCACCAGCGCATAGCCGATCTCGCGGGCGGTGGCCTGGTTGACGAAAAACTCGCGCGCGTCGGGCAAGCCGTCGGCGTCCCAGGTGAGCACGTGCACGCCCTTCTCGCGCGCCTGTTTCATCGCCGAGGCCAGGACATTCGGATCGTTCGGCGAGACGGCGATCACGTCCACCTTCTTGAACGTCCACCGATCAATCATCGAGGCGGCCTTCTCGGGCGAGCCATCGGTCGGACCGTCGTAAATCAACTCGATGTTGCCCAGTTCCTCGGCCGCCTGGCGCGCCCCGTCCGCGCAGGAGCTGAAGTAAGGCAGGCCTTTCTTTTTCGGAAGGAGGCAGACGGTAATCTTTTGCCCGGCGGGTTTGAGCGCGGCGGTTGGTTCGACGGGTTTCGAGGTTTTTTCTTTGCAGGCCGAAACGATTGAACAAACCGCGAGCAGCAGAACGAAAGCGATTTGACGCATGAGGGTTCCTCCGGGGCGATGGGGCCGCGGGTTGAATTCCCGAACGATCGTTTGTTCCCCGCCGGGGCGTTTTCACTCCGTCTCGCGCCGCGAGGAGAGGCTGTTCAGGAGAACCGATACGATCAACAGGGCGCCGATGACAATCAAATTCAATTCGTCGCGTTCCCATTTCCAGCTGACGAACTCGCGCGCCTCGTGAATCAGCAGCACGCCGAGGAGCGTCCCGAGGATCCGTCCGCGCCCGCCATAGATGCTCGTGCCGCCCAGCACGACCGCGGTGATCACATCGAGTTCCATTCCCGTGCCGATGTCCGCTTTGGCCGTATTCCGGCGCGCGACGAAAATGACCGCCGCCAGCCCCGCCGCCGCCCCCGAAAGCGTATAGATCCACAGCTGGGCGCGCGCGACGGCGATGCCCGAGAACCGCGCTGCCGCTTCGTTGTTGCCGATCGCGTAGAGCGCTCGGCCAAACGGAGCGCGGGCCAGCACGACCGCCGCCAGCAGAGCCGTCACCGCGAAGATCGCTCCGGGAATCGGCACGCCCGCGAGATGCCCGCGCCCGAGAACGGCGAAGCTCTCGGGAAAACCCGAGACCGGCCGCGCGAGGCTGATCCCTTCGGCCACGCCGCGATAAGCCGCCAGCGTCGCCAGCGTCACGATCAGCGGATGGACTCGCACCCACGCGACAAAGACGCCGTTGATCGCGCCGGCCGCGATGCCGGTCAGCAAAGCGAGCCAGGCGCCCACCCATGGCGAAATGCCGGCTTCGTACGACAGGCCGAGAATCACGGCCGACAGCGCCATCATGGCCCCCACCGACAAATCCACACCGGCGGTAACGATGATCAGCGTCATTGGCAGGGCCAGCAGCCCGAGTTCCCAGACGTGGGTCGAGAGTTCCGTCTGAACGCCCACGTGGAGAAAGGCGGGATCGGCAACTCCGGCGGCAACCAGCAAAGCGATCAGCAGCGCGGCGAGGACCGACTCGTGCCAGTAACGGAATTCTCGAAACGCCTCTCGCCCGTGGTTCAAAGACATTCTTCTCACCCGCACTCGGCAGAGTGCCCCCGCATCGTCTCTCGGCTCATCCGTCGCCGCGCGAGATGATCGAGAAGCACCGCCCCCAGAATGAAGGCACCCTGAATCGCCCGTTCCCAGTAGGTGGACATATCGCCCAGGCGCAGAAAAATCAGAAACGTCCGCACGGTTCCCAGCAGCAGGACGGCCAGCACCGTTCCGAGGATCGTTCCGGTTCCCCCGCTGATGGATGCACCGCCGACGACCACACACGTCACGACAAGCAGTTCAAAGCCCGATCCGATGCCCGACTCGATAACGGAGAGTTGGGGGACACTGACCAGCGTCGCCACGCCCACCAGGAATCCGGTCAGCGTGAAGACGAAAAGCCGGGTTCGGCGGAGAGAGAGGCCGGCCAGGCGCGCCGCCAGCGGGTTGCCGCCAACCGCGTAAATCCGCAGACCCAGCCGGGTTTTTCGCGCAAGCACCATCGAACAGACGATCACGGCGCCCGCGACCCAGAGCGAGAGCGGGATCAACAAGATCGAGCCGGTGCCGAAAAACCGCAGCGCCGGCGGCAAGTCCGTAATCCACGCGCCTCCCATCAACAGTTCGGTCAGGCCGCGCAGCGCCGTCAGCATGCCGAGCGTCGCAATGATCGAAGGAACGCGCCCGAACGTCACCAGCACACCGTTGAGCAGTCCGACCGCCGCCCCGAGCAGCAGGGTCAACGCGATGCCAGCCGCCACGGGCATCCCCACGCGTTCGGGCGAGGTGAGGATTCCCATCACCGCGGCGAGCAAACCCATCAGCGAGCCGACGGAAATGTCAATTTCGCGCGTGACGATGACCAGGGTCAGGCCGCAGGCCACAATCGCCGTAGGCGCGCATTGCACCAGGATGTTGCGCACATTGTCGAGCGCCAGGAAGGCCGGGTTGACCGCCGTAACAATGGCGACCGCCACGAGAAGAAGCGCCAGGACACCGAACTCCCGCCGTCGCACCATGTTCACTCCTCGAAGCTGCTCCCCGTTAGCAACAAAGACGACGCCCGTGGATGAAGAGTGTGGGGTCTCGTGGCACCGCCTCTTGAGGCTACTTGTCGGAGGTCAGACTCTGAATTTGCGCGAGCCGCTGTCAAGTTGGATGCGCTGTGGCTGCCAACCCGCCGGGGCCAACTCAACAGTGATTGATCCTTCCTCTCAGCACTTTCAACTGGGCGTCAGTGGCGCAGTTCGGGCGATGGATACGAAAAAAGCGGCGCGTTTCCGCGCCGCTTATTCATTCATCCAATTCGAATGCCGAACGATCGCGCTACTTTGCGCCTCCCGTCTCTCGTCGCCCCCTGGGCCCAGGTTCCTCGGAGGGCATGCGCGTGCCGCTGGGCTTGGTGACCAGCCCCTCCTTGGGCAATCCGAGCAGCTTGCGCAACTCGATCTGGCCCTCGTGCACATTCACGCCCATCGGGCCCTTCACGCCGTGGTAAACGATTTTGCCCGTTGTATCTATCAGATACAGGCGGTTGGGCCAGGCCTGATACCGCTCGCCGATGCTGGGCTCCATCGTGTCCACCAGGGTTGGAATCGGCAACTCCCAGAAGGTGCAGGCCGTTTCGGCCAGCTTGCGCCGCTCCTCGAATGTCTTGGGCTGATAGAATACCGTGCCCTTGACGGCTTTCCAGCCGGCTTCTTCGGCCTTCTGCCCCTCGCGCGCAGGATGCGCTTCGCGAATGTAGATCACCAGGATGACCGCTTGGTTGCTGTACGCCTTGTACAGCGCTTTCATCGAGTCCACTTGACTCCTGAACGGCGGTCAGGTGTAGCTGCCGAAGAGCAGCAGGATCGGCGCCTTGCCGACAAAGTCCGACAGCAGAACCAGGTCCTGCGCCTTCTCCGGCGCTTTTTCGCCGAGCCAATGTTTCAGCTCAGCGTAAGGCTGAACCGGCTGGAGCTTGAAATCGGGCGGAAACTCGCCAACGTTGATTCCCGCGGGTTGGCCTTTGACGATGCTGGGTCCGGTAAGCGCGGGCGCCGGGCCGCGGTAACTCGGCGGCGGATCGGCCGGACCGGCTCCGCGCCCCATCGGATCGTCTTGCGCCGCCAGACCGTTCGCCGCGCCAGCCCAGGCAAGCGCCACCGCGACCCCCAGAACGCGCGCAGGAAAACAACGGTCTTGGATTCTCACGTCTCCACCTCACTCTCTGTTTCGGGGGCACTCGCCTTCGAGTCGAGCGAAACGCAGGCCTCGACCCTGTCATCGCTCTTGCGCCCGAAAGCCGCCCGATTTGTCAGAAGAAAGCCTTCGTCCGCCACCGGAGAAGGCAGCTCTGATGTTCTCGGAAAATTCGTTTACCGGAACGTGCTGTTCGACGGAATGCAATCCGGTCCGTTCTGTTATCCTGTCAAGCACCCTTGCGCCTTCAGGCTTTCCCCAACTCCTTGCGGTGCGCCCACACCTTCTCGAACGCCTGGGCGTATTGGTCCGCAAGCTCCGGCAGCTCGGAGGTGATCAGTGGCAATGCGATCGTCGTCCGGTTGGCTTGCTCCGAACCCGGCAAATCGGGAATGGTAATCTTGTGGTGCCACCACTTCTCCTCGGTATAGAACGCCAGATGGTGCTGGAGGGTGTAAACGAAGGCGGAGCATTTGACCCCTTCGGCCTGAAGCGCCTTGACGCACGCCTCGCGCGACATGCCGGCTTCCTTCTCGTCGAGGAAGAGCATGTTGTCGCAGTAGTAAACGCGTTCGATGTCCTTCCGACAGGGCTGCGCATACAGCCCCGGCAGGTGCAGGATACGATCGTTGAGACGACGGACCTGTGCCGCCAGCTGGGCGTTGCGCCTGTCCAGCGCCCGCAATTGGCAGCTCGCCAGGACGGCGGCCACCGGATGCATGCGCAACTTCGGCCCAAACCCCGACCCCTGATATTTGCGATAGGCGCTGTCGGCGGGAAGGCTGCTCGGCTTGCTGTAGTCCGAAAAGGCGGTGGCCCGTTCGAAATCCTCCCGCTGCTGATAGTTGCCCATGCCGCCTTCGATGGCGGGCAACGTCTTGGTGGTTTGAAAACTGAACGCCGCCATCCGGCCCCACGACCCCATGTACTTGCCCTTCAACGACGCTCCGTGGGCATGACAGGCGTCTTCCACGACGATGAGGCCCTTCTCCTTGGCCCAGTCGCCGATCTGATCCATGTCGCAGGGCAGGCCGAACCAATGGACCGGGATCACGGCCTTGGTGTTCTTGGTCAACCGGCGTTTGGCGTCGTCGAGGTCGAAGTTGAGCGACCGCGGGTTAACGTCCACAAAGACGGGCACCAGGCCGAACATCCACATCGGCGAGACCGTCGCCCAGGCCGTGTAGCTGGGCGCCAGGATTTCGCTGCCCGGCGGAAGGTCCTGGCTGAGCGAAAAGAAGATCGTCATCAGGGCGCTGGTGCCGTTGCAATAGGCCCGCGCATAGGGAACCTGGAAGCGCTCTTTCCACTCCTTCTCCAGTTGATCGTTGGGGGCATAGTTGGGCCTCCGGAGCAACTCGACGACCGCCTTCTCCTCTTCCGGCCCGTAGAGCGGCCAACGATGGGAGTTCGTCTGCGGGTGCGTGACGGCCTTCGGCCCGCCGTTCAGCGCCAGCGTTTCATTTCCTGCCTCGACTTTTTTGGCCGCTGCCGCTCGCGCTTTCCTGGCCGCATCCGCCGACGGCTGGCCCGTCAGACACAACCCGGCGGCCAACGCGCCCGTCGTCTTGAAAAACGCTCGCCGCGTCTCGCGCGACTTCTCGTGGTTCGCCTTGTTCTTCATTGTCATCGCTCTCGCAAATCAGAGATTCTTTGACACCATCTTCGACCCAACTCTTGTTGAACTCCATCTTTGATGCACACGATGCCGCCCACGCGAACCGACGTCAAACTGAAACTGTCCGGAAAGATCGCCGTTCGACGACACCTTTGCCCTTCGCAAATGAAGGCAAACAGATCTGGGGACAGGCACCTCAATTCCCGAAACGCGCGGCCATAGGGCCGGCAAAACAAGTGTCTGTCCCCTCCTTCCCCTAAGCGTTCATGCTACTTTCCCACACGACGGGTCTTCACGCAATAAACCCGACATATCCAGAACTCGCTTTGACCAATATCGGCATTGTTCAATCAGGGCGCGTCGCTTTTCCGTATCTTCCCAAATTCCTGCCCAACCACGCTGCCATTGGGCTAATTGAAGCTGCAACTCCACCAAGACGGCGGCGGTGTCCACGTCCGTTTCAGGCGCCGCCCATTCGATGAACAACTTGCTTTCATTGATCATGTGTTCAACGATCTCTCGGTTGGCATCGTTGCGCGAGAACGATGCAATTCGAGCCAGGTTGGCGGCGATCCCGCCGAGACGAATAGGCGGAGCATCACGGAGATATCGTGCTTGAATCGCGGTGAAATCCATCATACCCCTCCCAATAATTGCTGGGCAATTTGCCTGACACGTTCCCGAACGGCTGGATCAAGAATCTCCATTGACCGATTGTTCTGCCGGGGACGGATATTGATCAGCGCTTCATAGGTGACCTCTTGGATCACTGGATTCCAATCGGCCCCCCAAATATCTTCCTGCTTACTGCCATCTTCGAGCAGGACCGATTCACAATCGGCTTTCTCCGTTGTCCGGCGTTGGTTCGGGAACCCTTATTTCGCCACGGAGATTCCTATGTTCGGGCTTTCGGGATTGACATCCACGGTCTTCTTCTTGGGGAGGATCACCAGGTCCATGTCCTCCATCGGTATGGCGCCAAGGAGAACCTGGTCGCCCATGACCAGGGCACCGGCAAATCCTATGCGGTTCTTGAACCGTATTTGTATGGGGCCGACATAGGGAACCACTTTCCTTCCGCCATCGGCGAGGATGACTTCTTTCCGGTCAATTTCCTGCAGTTTCAGTTGTATCTTTATATGCTCGGGTATGCAAAGATGCACAGCGCCCGAATCCGCAAGAGCCTCTACCTCAATTGGCCCAACGTCCGGTTGTTTGGGGTTTTCAAGAACCAAGGTTGTGGCTACGAGTCCCATGATGCGCTCCTCTCGCTCTTGCCGAAGATGCGAATCACCCGACCTCCATGAATATCATCGCGGTCCGGATATCTTTTTAGCGGTGGCGTTCTTTCACCGTAGGATATCTCGCCCCCGTGTTGCCGAAGCCATGGTGGCTAGTGGTGCTCATGCGACAAATGTCCTGTCCCCTTTCATAAACAGCGTCCGCCAGACAGTGTCAACTTGTCAAGCACCGTCTCGCAAGTCCCTCCTGGAAGTGCAACATCTTTCGTGGCAGCGACTCAAATCCTTCACCGCAACAGCTCGGCGATGGCGGCTTTGAGCAGTTGCTCGCTGGGCGGGCCGGCGAGCGATTCCGTCGGCTCGTAGCCGCCTTGGGCGAAGGCGTTGTCGGTGCAGATGTAACCCGGACCGCCCTCGCCATAACCGGCGACCGCGACGAAGTCGTCGGGGCGGCGCGCCAAAGCATAGAATTGATACTCGACAAACGGTTCGCCCGGCAGGTGTACGATGGAGACCGGACCGAGCCGCAGGCAGCTCAGCTCCACGCCCGGGCGCTTCGCGACGCGTTCGTACCAGGCCAGCGCCAGCGCGGCCTTCAGTCGTCGCAGCGGCTGTGTCGTGGCATCGGTGATCGTTTGGCGGAACTTGGCCTCGGCAAATTCAGGCTCGGTGCGCGGCGCGAAACGGACTTCGGTGGTCTTCCACAAAATCTCCGAAACCGGCACTCTCCGCGTCGCGCGAATCGCTTCCTTCATCCCGGCAACGAGTCGCTCGGTCATCTGAACCCGGGCTTTCGGACTTCCGTCGTTATACTTTCCGGCGGCGACATCCCCGGCGCACCCGGTAAAATAGATGTGGGGGATCTTTCCCTCCTGTTCCAACCGCGCCCGAGCCAGCCCCGGAACATCGGGACTCGCCCGCCCTCCGCCGTAATAGCTCTGCGGATGGCTGGCATAATAATGGAGGCGCACCAGTGGGGTTTTCTGGTCGAAAAACGTGATCGTGCGCAACCAGGGATCAATCCTGCCTTCCGGCGCCGCGTGGAGGGCCGGGTCTTTCGTGGAACTCATTCGCGAGCGAACCTTGCCGTTTTCCAGAGGGATGCGCCGGCTGGAGGCGAACTTCTCCACTTTTCCCTTGCCATAGCCGACGTGGGTGAACGGTCGCATCCGTTTCGCGGCTTCTCGAACCGCCGCGCCCACGCGATCCCCAACCTCATTCATGAACTTGAGGTCGAGGTGGGCCGGCGGCGAAGTCTCGCGCTCCAGGAGAAGTTGCGCGTTGACATCGGCGATGGGCGCATCGTGCGGGTGAACGGTTTGAACGGCCACCTGCGATTCGGGGATGTCGGCGGCCTCTGCGATCTTTCCGCAAAGCAAGTCATGCGAACCCGTGTTCAGCGTGCACCAATCAACGGCGCACAGAACATAGCGGGTCTTGCCGTCCGACAGGACAACCCCTTTGGCCAAAAGCGGTTGGTCAACGACGGCCAGCGGCTTGATCCATCCGCCGCACAGCGGGTGCCCCACCGGCGGTGTGACATCGCACGAAAAGCTGGCGATCGTCAATTTGCCGGGACGCTCGGGCTGGGCGGCTGCCGGCCGCGAGATTCCTCCCGAAACCAACGCTACGACAAGGATCACACACACAAGACAAACACGGTATCGCATGCGCCACCTCTATGCTCATTATAGCCCAAATCAGCAGAAGCGGAGTTCACGGCAATGTCAAGCCCCGCGTGAGGGGATCCTTCGGGATGAGAGGGAACTGCGGAATAAAAGTAGCGTGGGCTGTTAGCCTGCGAAACAACCATCCCAGCCTAACAGGCTACGCTACTCACAGTTCCGGGAAGACGTAGGAGCCGACGGTGCCGGTCTTGGGATCGTACTTCCAGGGCAGGCCGGCGGGGTCGGTCGCTTGGAGTTGCTCGGCGGCGCCGGGCCGCATTTCGGGCAGGTCGCCCAGTTGAGCGGGAAAGCGCCCGTGCTGGTCGCGGTACATTTTGACCCGGCGGCGGATGGCCAGCAGGTTGGGCTCGGTGATCTTACGCTTGCTCTGGCGGTCAACGATGGTGGGCCGCTTCTGGACCGGGATCGGCGTGTCGTCAATCACGAGATACGGTTCGCTGCGCAGATCGAGCGGCACCCGGTTGCTCTCGATGATGCACCCGGGGCGGTCCTTGGTTCCCATGATCAGGTCAATGACCTTGTCGGCCGGGAGGCCGGTCTTCTCGGCGCTCTCGAGCAGTTGGAGCATACGCGGGCCATCGAGCTGGCGGACCTTGCCGATGAGATCTTCCTGCTGGAGCTGTTCGAGGCGGGCGGGATAGTCGCCGTGGCGCTCGAAATAGCGGTCTACCGCGCCATTGATGAGGGAGAGATGCCACTCGTTGACGACCCCGTTGATCTGCGAGCGAGTGATGTTATAGAGATACTTTTGGCGATTGGCACGGGCGCTGAGATCGTCGCGGATCCAGCGTTCGAGCGCGATCTCGTAGTTGCCTCTCTTGGCGAGGATGTAATTGGCCAGCCGCGCCACATAGTCGGGGCAATCGCGGCAGTGCATCGCCACGTGAACATAGTAGAGTGCCTGCTTATAGTCCTTCAGCTTGTTCAGGCAGATGAAAATCGCTTCGTAGGGCAGCGCGAAGGCGCGCTTGTAGTTATGCACGATGCCGTAGTCAACCAGTCGGAGAGCGGCCTGCTGGTCGTTCCCCTCGTCGCCGATCACGAAACTGCCGAACTTGTAGAGCTCGATGAAATGGGGGTCGAGTTCGGCGATCACATCGAAAACGTTTTCGATCGCGCGCAGTTCTCGCGGGTTCTCGCGGATGTGCTGGAGCTTCGCGCCAAAGGCCTGGATGACCCGCAGCCAGAGGATCGAGGCGACAGGCTCGTCATAGCCCAGCGCCATGATCTTCGCCAGCTGGGGCAATTCCTCTTCGGCCGGGTTGGTGCCGTCCTTGTTGCGCTCCGCGATTTGAGGCAGGGCCAGCGTATCGCGATAGGGACGCTGATATATAAGCCTGGCGATCAGTTTGTCCTGGAGCCAGTAGACGACTACCGCCACGACGGCAAACCAGGCGATCAGAAACAGAATAGCGAATCGGCGAGCCATGGTGCGGAGGCCCTACTTGAAGTTGCGCCGGCGGAAAACCAGAACGGCCAGCGACAGGATTAACGCCGAATAAATCAGGCCATAACCGATCGCGAGATAGTCCACGGGAACCGGTGGGTCGGAGATCGCACGAAAAGACGCATCGCTATAGAAGACTTTCAGGTTCGGAGCGATGTGGGCGACGAACTGCGCGCCGTGATACTTCAGCAGGAGCATCACGTGGGACATGAACTGGGCGCCGCGTCCGCTGGTGAGCTCTCGGACCACCTCGCCGACCGCGGGCACCCCCTTGCGTTCGAGGTACCAGGTGTACCGGATGATGTCCTCGTTGCAGCGGCCGATGACGAAGGTGAAGACCGTCAGGATTGCGCTCAGGGTCGGCGTGCTGAACGACGAATAGAGAACGGCAAACGCGGTGATGATCGCCAACTCCAGGCAGGTCATCAGAATGACGATCTGGAGGTTGGCCGTCACCGGGTCGGGAAAGAAACAGAGCGTTTTGAGCGCGCCCCAAACCGATGCCCCGAACGCCCACGCCATGTAGGCGGCGTATTGCCCGCTGCTCATCGCACGGCCGGCCTCATACATCTTGGCCATGACCTCATCGTTGGTGTACAACTGGTAGTAGAGCGAGAAGTAGAAGAACAGCGACATGATGAGGATGTTGACGTAGATCGTCAGGAGCAGGCCGAAATACTTGCCCAGGATGAACTGCCAGCGATCTATCGGCTTGGAGATGATCGTGTAGATCGTCTTTTTGTCGAGCTCGTTGTAGACCAGCCCGATGCCCACAAACACCGCGATGAGCAAGCCGAAAACGTTGATGCAGCCGAGGCCCAGGCTGGGGATCACGCGCTCCTGGGCCGAGATCGTGAGTTCCCTCATCGTGCCCGAAAAGAGCAGGAGCACGATCGCGAAAATCAGCAGGATATAGAAGATGCGATTGCGCACCGCTTCCTTGAACGTGTTGAAGGCAATCGCCAAAACCTTATACATGGGACCCGCCTCGAACCTGTGCGATGAAGTATTCCTCGAGCGTCTCGCGCCGCGGATTGAAGCTGACCAGCGTGGCCCCGAGCGAATTCAGGCTGGCGAGAATCTCGCGGGCCTCGCTTTCCTGGCGCACGATGATCATGGCTTCGTCCTTCTGGACCAACACCCGATCGGCGCATGGACGCCATTGCTCGAGCGCCGCTTCGGGAACACCCCGCGCGACGATCTCGTATTCCTTGATCCGCGTGGAAAGAAGGTCGCTGAGTTTGCCGATGTTCTTCAGCTCCCCGCTGTAAAGAATGGCCACGCGGTCGCAAACCATCTCGGCGTCGGTCAGAATGTGGGACGAGAAGAAGACGGTTTTGCCCTCTTCGCGCAGCTGGAGGATCAGGTCGCGAACCTCCTTGCGACCCAGCGGGTCGAGACCCGACTGCGGTTCGTCGAGTATGACCACGCGCGGGTCGTTCAGGAGCGCCTGGGCCAACCCCACGCGCTGGAGCATGCCTTTGGAATAACCCTTGAGGGGCAGATTGGCGGCGTCGCGCAAGCCCACGCGTTCGAGCAGAGCATCGGCCCGCTTCGCGCGCTCGCTGTGAGCGATGCCGTAAAGCTGGCCATAGTATTTGAGAAACTCGCGCCCGGTGAGATAGTCATAGAAATACGGATTCTCCGGGAGAAAACCCAGACGCGCCTTGGCCCACTTGTCTCCGAGCGGACGGCCCAGGATGCGGGCGCTGCCGCGCGTCGCGAAGATAATGCCCATGAGGATTTTGAGGGCGGTGGTTTTGCCCGCGCCATTGGGGCCGAGCAGACCGAAAATCTCGCCCTCTTCGACCGCGAGATCGAGATCCTTGAGTGCGACGCGTTGGCGGCGCGAACGCCGCAGCCGCAGCTTCAACCGTCCGTACTCAATGTCGAGAAAGTCGAGGATGTAGATCTTGGTCAGTCCGAACGTCTCAACGACCGGTGCCATCGTCCTGACCTGCCGTGCAAAAGTCTGATTGCGTCACGCCCTTGCGCGCCTCCGTCAGTTGCAGCCCCTCCCGGAACAGCAATCAACGAATAGCCGTCCGGCCCCAAAGCTGTCAACAGAAAAGCCGCGCAAGCGACTGGGAGCCAGCTATCGCGGGTCGCTCTATTCGGTGGGACAGAGATCGGTGCAGTACGACGTGGTGGGGCGGCGGACCAAACTGCTGTTCAAGAGCGAGAACCGCACCGGCTATTTGAACCTTGACACGTATCAGACCTATTCGTACAATAGCAATCAGCAGTTGAGCCGCATCCAGCGCGACGCCGACGGCGCCAAGCAGGCGGTGTATCTGTACGATTCCGACGGGCGGGTGACCCGGGTGAGCGACAACACCTACTACGGTTCGTGGTCGTCGTACGGCTATGACGCTTCGGGGGCGCTCACGAAAATCGGGCACTATTCCGGATTCCATTCCGACTCGCCGATTGCCACGCTCGCCTATCAGTATGACGCCGCGGGCAACGTGACGCGGCTCGAATGGGACGACGACCTCGACAATGCGAACACCTGGAACCTGCAGTCGGGTCGGGCGACGATCACCTACCAGTATGACGACCTGTATCGCCTGACGCGGGAGTATTGTTCGCCGGGAAGCAACTCCCACCGCCGCCAGTATGGCGATGAATACTGGTACGACGCCGTCGGGAACCGGACGAAAATGCGATATTACAACGTGGATCATCAGGAGGAGGTCTGGGACGAGGAGTTGCAGGACTGGGTGTGGGTGACTTCGCCGGCGTGGGAGGAGACGAGCTATCAATATTCGTCGCGCAACGAACTGACCAGGACGACGTTCGAGGGGACGGACGACACGATCTATACGTATGATCTGCGGGGCAACCTCACCAAGAAAGGCTCGACCGAGTATTACTGGGACGGCCAGGATCATTTGACCAAGGTGGGGAAGGGCGGGACCACCACGCAGTACAAATATGACCTATTGGGCCGGCGGGTGGGGAAGAAAGTCGGCAGCGGCGCGTGGAATTGGTACTTTTATGACGGGTTGAAAGTCGCGGCCGAGGGAACCAGCACGACGAACAAGACTTTCTACACAAACGGGCCGGGAGATGTTGGTGGCATCGTGAGCCGCGGCGACTATTACTATCATTACGACCGGATCGGCAACGTCGTCGCGGTGACCTCCGGCGGCGGTAACCTCGTGGACCTCTACACCATGGACGCCTTCGGCAACGTCCTCCAGGTCGCGCAATCCGGCTACGGCTATTACAACAACACCAATTCCTCACAGCCCTACCACCTCACCAGCAAAGAACACGACTCCGAGTCCGGGCTCTATTACTTCAAGGCCCGGTGGTATGATCCGGAGGTTGGCCGGTTTGCAAGCCGGGATCCAAGATCAAGAGAGTTCCTTGTTAAAGTTGGTTGCGGAGGGCTCCGCCAGCTCGTCCGGATTCTTGTTTCCGACCCAAGTTACGCCGATTGGGTGAACTCCTATATCTACTGTCACAACAACCCCACCGGGCACGTGGACCCTGATGGCGGTTGCAGGAAAGGACGTCCGCCGACGCCGCCAAATCCACCGGTTGTACCAACGGGTCCAGTATGTAATTAATCTTCCAGAGCAACCTAAGGTTCTCAATCCTCCAAACGAAGGGATACCCAACCCTTGGAGCCCCCTTCCTGCGTTGCCTGAACCACTAAACGTGCTGCAGCCTCTATTGGAACCTGATTTCTATCCGGGGGTAAGGAATTGCATAGAACAGCCCATATGGAACAACAACACCTGTCATTTAATCATAGAAGAATAGAGGTAAAGGGAGTAACGTCAGACCATGAAGATGCCTCCTCCCCCACAAGTATCATCGCGACATGGTGAACGTTCAGTCGGACCTTTTCTGGCGTGTGTGGTGATAGCATTTGTATTCCCGGCAGGTGTCTTTGGAGTCAGTGCAAGCGAAGTTCTCAGCCACATTTCCAACGAGCCCAGTGAGTCCCCATCGTCGCGTCCTATAGAGAGCCGATCCGGTCCCGGCTCGAAGCGACGCTGGGAACATCTTTCGACGGAAACGTTGCGGTCCGTTTTGTTGCGTTGGGATAGCAAAATAGAGGTGTCGGGCAAACTTGAAGGGCCAGCTGTTCGCGAGTGCTTTGAAGGTTTCATGGCGCTCTACTCGGGAGATTACGAGCGGGCTGCCAATGCGGCGAAGAGATTGCGGAAACTAGGTCTCGCAAGCGGGCTCATCGATTACATTTTGGGAGCGGCACAGCTGAGACTAGGGCACCCCGAGATTGCACTGGCCCCACTCGAGAGTGCTGTGGGGAGACTTCGGGGCGAGACGTTGGAACCGTTTGCATTTGACGAGCTTGGGTACACGTACGAGAAACTCGGTCGCTACACAGAGGCTATTTCTGCTTATAAGAGATGTATGCGACTCGGAGTGCAAGAAGCCAGGGTCTGTTTGCAGCTGGCACACGCCTGCTACAAATCGGGGAATCTCCAAGATGCCGTGGAGGCATACACACAGGCCCTTACCCTCGATCCGACAAATACTACCGCGACGTTAGGAATAGCCAATGTATTGACAATCACGCACGATTACGAACGCGCACTTGCATTCTACAATAGGGCTGCGGTATTACATGCACCGACTACGCCAAGCACCGACCAAGGGATAGGCGTTCTACGGCTCTTCTTTGGCCGATATGCCGAGGCTAAAGAGTCTCTGATCAAGGCCGTACAAGGAGGGGTGATGGAATCGGTGCAACTACACGTTTGCCTTTTCATCAGCTACGGAGGATTGGGGGAGTATGGGCGAGCCACAACTGAATTGCAACGGGCAATGGAGATCGACCCATGGGAGACGACACTATGTTATTGTTCCTATCTTGTCGAACGTTGCCGCCGACAGTTCCCTTCCCTTGTCACGTTCTGTGAATCCTACCTTGCTCAGTTTGGACGTACCCGTGGAAAGTAACTGGCCAATGCCGATAAATCGTAAAAGCAAGCCCCAAAGACGAGCATCATGATCACCTGTTTATGCCACGTCCCGTTCTCCATGATTCAGCTGGTGAAACGGAAGAGCGTTTTCCGCACTATACTGCCATGCCTCGTTATCTGGCTGTCCGTCCAGATAGCTGTTGGAGTTTGCACTGAAGGGTCGGGAGCTTTCATCATCTCCATTCCGGCGGCATACTACGCCGTTCGACACCTTTCCGAGGTATTTCCGACCCTAACGTGGAAGCTGACAATGCTCGCCATTGGCACGGCGAGTGTTTTGATGCTACCGCTCACTCGGAATGCGCTCGCGACCTATCATCTTGGTGAGGCCATGAGGGCGACACAACGGGGCGAGGTGGTAAAGGCGCTTCGGCATGTCGGCCGAGCTCAACAGTATGCGCCCAACCACCCGGATGTTCTTTACGCGCGGTTCCTATGGGCCACATCGCAGGGCCGTGACCAGGAAGCCGTTGAGTTTCTCGCTGGGGCGGTTGAGGCGGGAGCCAGCGACATTGATACACTATACTTGCTCGCCCGTCTTTACGCGAAAGCCGGCCAGCGGGAAAAGGAAATCCCGTTATACCTCCGCATCCTGGAGTGCCAACCTACGCATCCTGAGGCAAACTATTGCCTCGCGATGTACTATGACACGGAGCTGCACGACCGGGCTCGTGCGATCCGACACCTCGTCATCGCGCGTGACAATCTCCCCCGGGGGAACGTCTGGCGCGACCGCTGTGAGGCACTACTCAGAGAGTTCGGGGTGCGGTAAGAATGCGGCAGATTCTCCTGCAATGGGGTCCGTTTGCGTTGCCCGCGTACGGTTTCTTTGTGGGTCTTGGGTGTATGGTCGGAATGCACCTCGCGGAACAGCGCGGTAGGGAGACAGGTCTCCCACCGTTTCTCGTCTTGGACACCCTTTTTCTGGCCCTGATTGGCGGCATCCGCGATGGGGATAGCGAGATTCGACAACTTTTCCGTCCATGGGGCAAATGGCTTTCTGTTAGACGCGTCAAGTGGCTCAGAAGCGTTGCTGATCGAGGACCAGATGGATCACCTGAATCTCGACGGAAAGCCCTTCATGTGGGGCCTGCTCGGCGACTGGCAAATGGTGACGAACGTCCAAAATCAGGGGAGAGTTCTCAAGGGGACGCGCGGAACCTTTGGAGACGCCATGGCTTTCCGCGGCGAGAGGAGCTGGACGGATTACTTTGCCCAAGCCGACGTGAAGCTGGAGCCAGGTGCTCAGGCGGCGTTGTGCGTGAGAGTTCAGAGCGTCCCGACATTGTCTCCTTACGCGCCGGACTATGTCCGGTATCAATGTTACCTCAGCAGAGGAGATCAGGCAAGGATTGGCTTGGAAAAGTACTGGTATTCCTCGGGTTTCGGATGGCATGTGACACCGCTTGGCGAGAAGTCCTTGACCGGGTTCGCTGCTCACGACGTGTTTGTTTCCGGCAACCTGGCGTATATGTCGCGACGGAGTACTACCTCCTGATCTTTGACGTCACAAACCCCTCGAAGCCGGTCTTTCGATCCTATTATTACTTGGGGCCGCCGTGTTACAACGTCTTCGTCTCCGGCGGCGTCGCCTACCTCACCGTCACGTGGAGGCAGCCGTACGGGCCGCCCGACGCTAATCTGTTGGAGGCCATAGACGTTACGAACCCCGACGCACCGAAGTTCCGCGGTTCATACGGCCGGGAGGGCTCTAACTGGGCCGGCGGCTTTTGCATTTCCAACGGTTTCGCATACGCGATCCTGGGCGGCCTGTGCATCGTTGACATCAGGAATCCGTCTTCGCCCACGCTTCGCGGCTTCTATCCCTATACGGGGTTCCTCTACCCTCGAAAGGGCGACGTCTTTGTGTCTGGCGACCTGGTGTATGTCGCCGACGTCTCCCATCTCCACGTCCTCCGGTTCACGGGTCTCACGACCCAGGCCTCCCGCCACTGGCCGCTTTATCGGTGAGGGTGGAGGTCAGAGGCAAGATGGAGCGAGAAGAAACCGCAGGGAGAAAACCAGCGACCAGAGATCGAAACAGTGGGCCGGTTCTTTCTCGCGCTCTTTTCTGACTTCCGGCCTCCGGCCTCTGACCTCTTGCTTCCGGCCTCTCGCCTCCGACCTCTTGCTTTTTTGTGTTGGCTTTCGCGAGCACGCTGCGTTAAGGGTATCGGCGTTCTTGTTCGGCAGGCGATAGCGTTCTTGACGTTTTGGCTCCAGCCGGCGGATGGTTCCTCCGTTGTCGGCTGGCGCCCGGTCGGGGCGTAGCGCAGCCTGGTTAGCGCGCGTGCCTTGGGAGCACGAGGTCGGCGGTTCAAATCCGCCCGCCCCGACCATTCTTCTTCCGGCGGGACAATGGGTGCTCATCTGTTTTGTTGACCGGCTCGACCAGGTGACCGAAACCGACAACTATGCCATTGTCCGCGGCGTTCAGATTCCGCCGCACTAAACCGCGTGACGCTTCCACGATTTGCGCTGCGCAGGTGTTCAGCGACCTCGATTCTTCTTTCGTTTTACAGGACCGGCGTCCGCGAAAACTTGCTCGCCTTTGCGGTTGACAGCTCCGCCGCCCCGTCCGTAGCCTGCACACGCACCGGGGAGAATCGCGGTCACGGCGGGGCTCACATGCCTGCCCTTCCCGGCATCGGACAGATCGGCGGTCCCTCACACTTTCAGGAAAGGATACCTTTATGGACAAAGTGAATCGTCGCGAATGCATCGTGCGAGCCTTGGGCGCCGGTGCGGCAGTTTCGGCTCTGCAGCTCGGCTCGTCGCAGAGCTCGCAGGCCCACCCGCGGCCCGAAAAGAATGCGATTTCGCTGGCGGCGTGGTCGCTGGTGCGAAGCTTCCGCGCAGGCGTTCTGAAGCTGACCGGCCTGGCGGGCATCTGCCGCAAGGACTTCGGCATTGACGGCATCGAGCACGTCAACCAGTTCTTCGAAAACCCCGTCGAGCCTTATCTTAGGCAGCTCAACAAGGCCGCCGACGCCAACGGCGTCAAAAACGTCCTGATCATGGTGGACGACGAAGGCGACATGATCGCCAAGGACAAGAAGGTGCGCACGCAGGCGTCGCTCAACCACCGCAAGTGGGTCGAGATCGCCGCCGTCCTCGGCTGCCATGCGATCCGCTGCAACGCGCGCGGCGGGGGCGACACGCTGGCCGACGATCCCGATTCGCTCGAGCGGGCGGTCGAGTCGTTCGGCGATTTGCTCGAGTATGCCAAGCCGTTCAAGATCAACGTGGTCATCGAAAATCACGGCGGGATTTCGTCCGATCCCGCGTGGCTGCCCGCGCTCTGCAAGAAAATCAACAGTCCCGACTTCGGTGTTCTGCCCGACTATGGCAACTATAGTCTGCCGCCCGACACGCGCGCCGAGGCGGTCCGCCAGGTCATGCCCTATGCCAAAGGCGTTTCGGTCAAAGCCGGTTGGCTGGCCAATCACACGCATCCCGGCTATGATCTCGCCGCACTGCTCAAGGTCTCGATGGAGGCGGGCTACACGGGCTTCTGGGGGATCGAGTCGGGCATCCGCGACGCCAAGGGCGCTTCGCCCGAAGAGATCAAGAAGGCCGACTGGCAGGGCGTGATGTGGACGAAGGAAGTGATCGAGAAAGCGGTGTTCGGGAAGGGCTGAAAAACCACCACAACTCGACATTGCACCGTTCGACTACTGGTGTGACCGATACAAAAGAAAGGAACCTCAGATTTCGCGGAGCTCGCAGATTGAGACAAAAAGCGAAAGCAATGCTATCCACGAAGTGACACGAAGGCACCTATAGCGGCAAAGCCGCAGCCAAACGAGGCTTTAGGCTGCAGGCTGCAGGCTGTAGGCGGGAAAACCCCCTTCGCGAAAGCTTTGTAGAACATTTTTACAAAACATCTTATGCGCCATCTTTAGGAGAAACCTTCGCAAGAAAACAAAGAAATTGGAGGATAGTGGTACGAAGAGAGTGTGGGGGCGCTGCTTCGTGCGACTTCGTGTCCCTTCGTGGATCAGGTTGTTTTTTCCATCGGCGCCATCTGCGAGATCTGCGGTTCCACGAAATCTGTGGTTCCAGGGTTTTTGCTTTCATTCTCATACAGGCAGGTCGGGATCATGCACAAGACAAAGTGGTTGGCTCTTGTTGGCGGGTTGCTCCTTCTTGGCGCAACGGGTGAAATCCACGCCGCGCCGCTGAAGGCCGGTGTGGCGAAGGTCGAGATCACGCCGGCGGGCGGCGGAGTGTTTCTGGGCGGCTATGACAACCGCACGTCGCCGGCCACGGGCGTCCACGATCCGCTGTTTGCCCGCGCGCTGGTGCTCGAATGCGGCGACCAGCGCATCGCCATTGTCTCGATGGACATCATCTGGTTTCCCTCGACGCGCGTGGCGAAAGAAGCAAAGGAACGATTGGGCGTGGGATTGGTGCTCACGGCGGCGAGCCACAACCATTCGGGTCCGGACTTGCTCTACTCCCAGAATCTGTGGAACCCCGACCGATTCAAGGCCGTCTTTCGGGAGATCGAGGACAAGGTTCTCGAAGCGATCGAGAAAGCAAAGTCGGACATGTTTCCCGCGCGGCTCGCGGCGGCCAATGGCAACATCACGCTGGGCTATCATCGCCTCATCCTTCAGCCCGACGGCCGGCGCGTGCCTCTCTTCCGAAACCCCGAGCGAATCCCTTACGGCCCGGTTGATCCGACCGTCGGGATCATTCGGATCGAGGACGCCGACGCCGGAACGACGCGCGCGCTGCTGGTCAACTACGCCTGCCACGCGGTCTGTCTCGGTCCCCGGAACTATGAGATGAGCGCCGACTATCCGGGCGTGATGGCCGCCAAGGTCGAGCGCCGCCTCAAGCCGCCGGCCCTTTGCATGTTCACCCAGGGCGGCGGGGGAAGCGTCAATCCGCTGTTTGTCGGAACCGGCGCGAAGGACGAAACGAACGAGCAGTGTTTTGAGCGCGCGAAAATCATGGGCGAGTTGCTGGCCGATGAGGTGCTGCGCTCTTTGCCCACCGCGCAGCCGGTCGGCGGGCCGGACGAGATTCAATGGCGCTCGCACGTTCTAACCTTCGCCAATCGCTGGCCGACGCCGGGACAGGATTATTATTACACTTCGGGCCCGCTGGAAATCGGGACGGCCACGGTACTGCTCAACCGGCGAATCGGCATCATGGCCATACCCGGCGAACCGCACCTCTCGCTCCAGACGATGTTCAAGCGCGACGCGCCGGTCGAGGTGCCGCTCTTCTTCGGCTATACGACCAGCGGCCATCCCAAGTGGCCCGAATACATTCCCGACATTCGCGCGGCGGCCGAAGGCGGCTATGGCGCCGACCGCCGCACGCTCATCGAACCCGGCGGCGCCGAACGCCTCGTGAATCAAGCGGTGATTGATCTTTACTGGATGAAAGGGATGTTGCGAAGTAAGCCCGGCAGGTAAGGAACGCTGGCGGCCTCGCCGGTGCTCTGAAGCGTTGGTTGTCGAAGGAATCGGGATCCAACGGCCCATGAACGGCCACAGATGAGCATTCTAAGGCACCGGCGAGGCCCCCGGCGGTCCATCAAGGAGGACGACGATGCACAGGAGAGAATGGGCACTTCTGATGGCGGGATGTTTGTGTTTGGCGGCAACAAATGGGGCCACTGCCGCGCAGCTCCGCGCGGGGGTGGGGAAGGCGGAGATCACGCCGCCGGCGAAGGGGACGCCGCTGTCGGGCTATGCGGCGCGGACGTCGGGTTCGATCGGCGTGCTCGATCCGCTCTATGCCAAAGCGCTGGTGCTCGAATGCGGCGACAAGCGCATGGCGCTGGTTTCCCTCGACATTATCGAATTCCCCTCCGCGCGCGTTCCCGAAGAGGCGCAACGGCGCTTCGGCGTGGGGTTGGTCCTGATGGCCGCGAGCCACACCCACGCGGGTCCCGATTTCAGTCCGCGGCGCTGGCCCGATCCCGCCGCGCGCGAGGCCCTCTTGCACCAAACCGAAGAGCGCATTCTCGAGGCCATCGAGAAGGCCACGAGCCACATGTTTCCCGCGCGCCTGTCGCTGGCCAAAGGCGACGTCACGCTGGGCTATCACCGCCTGGTGCTCCAGCCCGACGGCCGCCGCAAACCGCTCTTCCGCAACGCCGAACGCATTCCCATCGGCCCGGTGGACCCGACCGTTTCGATCATCCGGATCGAGGACGCCGACGCGGGCACCACGCGCGCCCTGATCGTGGGCTATGCCTGCCATCCGGTCTGTCTCGCCCATCGCAATCTGCTGATCAGCGCGGACTATCCGGGAGCGATGGCGGCCAGGGTCGAGGCGGCTCTTTCGCCCGCGCTCTGCCTGTTCGTCCAGGGCGGCGGGGGAAGCGTCAACCCGCTGTTCATCGAAGAGAAGACGGGCGAACCGGGCGCGACCACGTGCCACAAGAAGCTGGGCGAGTTTCTGGCCGACGAGGTGTTGAAGGCCGTGCGCACGGCTCAGCCGCTCAAGGCCAAAGGCCCCGACGAAATTCAGTGGCGCACCGAGACGCTGACCTTCGCCGACCGCTGGAGCACGACCGCCACCGTTCCCGTGGGCATGGCGACCGTGCTCGTCAATCGCGCCATCGGCATCGCGGCCGTTCCCGGCGAGCCGCACCTTTCGCTCCAGACGATGTTCAAGCGCGATGCGCCCGTGGAATTCCCCTTGTTCGCCGGCTACACGACGTGCAACGGCGACGAGTGGCCCGACTACATTCCCGACATTCGCGCGGCGGCCGAAGGCGGCTATGGCGCGGACTATGCCACCCACATCGAAGTCGGCGCGGCCGAACGAATCGTCAACCGCGCGCTGACTGACCTGTGGTGGATGAAGGGCTTCTTGTCCGACAAGCCGGGAAGAAATTGAGCGTGACATGCACAACATACATGGCTCACTCGGCGTTAGTCGTTCTGTGAGAGTTACCAGTTTCGTACATTGAGGAGAGACTCATGAAGAATCAGAAACCGGTCAGCAGAAGAGAGTTCCTTGAAACAACCGGCAAGGGCGCGGCGATGGCGGTGCTGGCGGGCAACGCGCCGGCGGTGCTGGGCGCCAAGTCGCCCAACGAAACGATCGGTGTCGGCCATATCGGCCTGGGCGTGCGCGGCGGCGACCTCATCCGGCAGGTGGCCGGAACAAAGCAGCGCGACAACATCGAAGGCGCGAAGGTGGTGGCGGTCTGCGACGTCTACAAGCCGCATCTCCAAAAAGGCGTCGAGCGCAGCAACAATCCCAGCGTCCGCACCTACGGCGACTACCAGGAGCTTCTCGCCGACAAAGGCGTGGACGTGGTGGTCATCGCCGTGCCCGACCACTGGCACGCGAAAATGCTGATTGATGCCGCCAACGCGGGCAAGGACGTCTACATCGAAAAAGGCTGGACGCGCACCATCGCCGAAGCCAAGGCCATGCGCGCCGCGGTCAAAAAGAACAACATCGTCATGCAGCTCGGCCACCAGGCCCGCGAGAAAACCGCCGGCGCCCAGGCCGCCCAGTTGATCAAGGATGGCGTCATTGGCCCCGTGACGCTCGTCCGCACCGGCCGATTCGAAAACCGGCCTCTCGGTCGAAACATCTGGAGCTGGTACGGCGGCTACAACGAATACACCCGGCCCGATCCGGCCCAGGTCGTGCGCGACGTGGATTGGAAACGGTGGCTTGGCGCGACGCCCGACCGTCCCTTCGACATGGACCGGTTCTGGCACTGGCGCTGCTTCTGGGATTACGGCACGGGCATCGCCGGCGACATGCTCTCGCACGAAATTGACTTCGTGCAGGCGGTGCTCGGCTATGGCATTCCCGACACGTGCGTGGGCGTGGGCCAGCTCGGCTTGCTCAACGACGGTCGCGAGGTCCCCGACACGTGGAACACGGTCTATGAATACAAGAAGCAGGGCTGCACCGTGACGTTTGTGTGCAGCCTGAACACGCGCGAGCCGCTCCAGCCGCCGGAATTCCGCGGCAAGGACGCCACGCTGCGGTGCGATGGGATCGCGCAGGACGTCGCGAATTTCGATGTGACCGGCGACTCCGGCTCGGGAAAGTATGCGGCGCAGATCGAGAAGGGCGACATCCAGCCAGGCAAGCCGTTCCTGAAGTTCGATCCCAAGAAGACGCCCGAGCTGCCCAGCCACATGCAGGACTTCTTCAACTGCATCCGCAGCCGCCAGAAACCGCGCTGCAACGTGGACGAGGCGTTCATCGAAGCCGCGACGCTGATTATGTCGGTCGAGGCCTACAAGCAGGAGCGCAAAGTCCGCTGGGACCGCGCGAAGGAAGAGATTGTGTGAGCGGACGATTCCTGACATTGCTTTCGTGATGAGAACCAGGTGAAAACAACGCGCTACTTCGAAGAACAGGTTTTGCGCAAGCGGCCCTATCTGCGACGCGAGTGGTGTGAGGAGATTATTGCGGATCCGCTCAAGCGTCAAGTGCAGCCCAACGGCCGAATCCGGTTCTGGGGGATCGTCAAAAAACTCGGCGGCCGGGTGGTGCGCGTGGTAACGCTTGAAGACGGAGAGACGATCCACAATGCTTTTCTTGATCGCGGCTTCCGTTTCGGCAACAAGCGATCAGAGGAGGACGACAAATGAAACTGCAATACTTTCCCGAAACCGACTCTCTGTATATCGAGCTCAGCGAGCAACCCAGCGTGGACTCGCAAGAGATCGCCGACGGGCTGGTCGTGGACTTCGATGCCAAAGGAAATGTGGTGGGCCTGGACATAGATGACGCGAGCAAGAAGCTGACCCTGAAGACGCTCGAGGCCGTGGACGTACCCGTCCAAAGCGTCAAGGTGAGTTGACGCGAGACGTGCGCTCGGCGGGAAAGTCGGGGCGCAAGTTCGGAAAGCCGTCAGCAGCTGTGCTGCGACATGGACGAAGCGTTCATCGAGGCGGCGACGCTTATCCTGTCGGTCGAATTGTATAAGCGCGGGCGCAAAGCGAAGTGGGACCGCGAGAAGGAAGAGATTGTGTGAAAGCCACATCCGCGAAGGACACGAAGGCACACGAAAAATGCTTGCCTCGCGTTTCTTGGTGTCCCTTCGTGTCCTTCGTGGATGAAAAAAACCATTCGTAAGGTTGCGGAGGCGAGATCATGAAAAGCGGAAAGCGGCTCACCAGGCGAAGATTTCTCAAAACCACTGGCCAAGGCGCGGTGGTTGCGGCGCTTGCCTCGCGCGCGCCGGCGATCCTCAGCGCCAAGTCGCCCAACGAAGTCATCGGCGTCGGCCAGATCGGCTTCGGCGTGCGCGGCGGCGAGCTGATCCAGCAGGTCGCGGGCACGAAGCAGAAGGCCGGCATCGAAGGGGCGAAGGTCGTCGCGCTGTGCGACGTTTACAAGCCCCACCTCCAGAAAGGGATTGACCGATGCAACAATGCCAGCGTCCGCACCTATCAGGACTACAAGGACCTCATCGCCGACAAGAGCGTGGACGCGGTCATCATCGCCGTGCCCGACCACTGGCACTCGCGGATGGTCATTGATGCGGCCAACGCGGGCAAGGACATCTACGTCGAGAAGTGCTGGACCCGCACGCTTCCCGAAGCCAAAGCCATGCTCGCCGCGATCAAGAAGAACAAGGTCGTCATGCAGCTGGGCCACAACTCGCGCGAAAGCACGGCCGCGCTCCAGGCGATCGGGGTCGTCAAGAGCGGCGTCCTGGGTCCGATCACGTTTGTCCGCATGGGCCTTTTCCGCAACCGCGAACTGGGCAAGGACGAATGGCGCTGGTTCGGCGGCTACAGCCAATACAACCGCCCCGATCCCGCCCAGGTGAAAGCCGACGTGGACTGGCAGCGCTGGCTCGGCCCGGCCCCCGCGCGCGAGTTCGACTTCGAGCGGTTCTGGCACTGGCGCTGCTACTGGGACTACGGCACGGGGATCGCGGGCGACCTCCTGTCGCACGCCTTCGATTTCGCGCAATACATTCTCGGCTACGGCATTCCCGACACCTGCTGTTGCTCGGGCCAGGTCGGCCTCCTGAAGGACGGCCGCGAATGCCCCGACGTCTGGAACGTCGCCTACGAGTATCTCAAGCGCGGCTGCACGCTGACCTATGCTTGCACGTTCAACAGCATGGAGCTGGGGCAGGAGCTCGAAATCCGCGGCAAAGACGCCCTGCTCAAGTGGGAGGAGCGCGACAGCTTCGAGGTCTATCCCGAGCGCGTCTCGAAGCGCTACCGGCCGGAGATCGAAAAGAGAACGATGGAAGAGGGCAAGCCGTTCCTGAAATTCGACCCCGCGAAAACGCCGGAGCAGCCCAGCCACATGCAGGACTTCTTCAACTGCATCCGCAGCCGCCGGAAGCCCAAGGACAACGAGGACGAGGCGTTCATCGAGGCGGTGACCTGCATCATGTCGGTCGAGGCCTTCAAGCAGCAGCGCACGGTCCGGTGGGACGCCGAAAAGCAGGAAATCGTCTGAGCGGGTTTCGAGCGGTTGCCACGAGCATGTTCGGACTATCCCCTGCCACAGTAGGCCGGGGTTGTCCGGAAGCCGGTGAAAAGCGCCCGCGCTGTTTTGGTATGGCCCCTTGTGGCCGTTCGAGGGATTCCTGGCAGAACAACGAACGCCCACGAGGGGCCAGGCTACGAGAAGGGCAGCGGCGCGCCACCGCCACTGCCAAAAGAAAAAGGGGCGGGTGAGGAGCCGCCCCTTCGGGATACACTCTGCGTCTATGTCTGGAAACCGTCGGCCGGTGACTTCAGCGCGACGGAGCGGGTGGGACTTGGGGCTCAACCTTGATCAGACGCCGTAGCATCTCTTGAGCCTGCTGGATGCGGTCCCACTTCGGATAGTTGGTGATCAGACGTTCCAGCGTGGCGATGGCCTGATCGGGATGGCCCAGCTGTTCGTCGCAGAGGGCCATCTTCATGATCGCCTCGGGCACACGCGGAGTGGTTAGGTACTGCTGTTCGACGACCTGAAAGGCCTCGCTGGCTTCCTGCCACTTCTTCTCCCGATAGGAGCTCTCGCCGATCCAGAGCTGCGCTTCGGCCCGACGGCGCGAGGTGGGGAACTGCTTGAGAAACTCCTGGAAGGAGGCGCGTGCTGCGGCGTAATCGTTGCGCTGGAGCGCTTTCTGACCTTCCAGGAACAACTGCTCGCCCTCGAGGACCACCGTCGAGGCACGGTCGCCCTGACCCAACTGGATGGGCACGCGGTCGGGGGTTTCGCCCGTGGCGCGGTAACGCAATTCCTCGACCTGCGTCCGAATCGCGTCCATCGTCTCCTGCAGCGCGGCGATGCGCTGTTCGAGCCCTACCAGGTTGTTCAGGATTAGCTCCGAGTCGGCCTTCTGTTTGGCTTCCGACTCCTTGAGTCGAGCTTCCATGAGCTTCTGGGTGTCGGTGTTCAGCTGATAGATGCGATCAATGTCCATGGCCGTTTTGGCCAGATCGCGCTCCATCGTTCCCTGGCCGAAAAGCGAGGCACAGGCCACCGCCAGCGACAGGCAGATCGTCGCCGCGGCGAGTTGCACCGCCTGTTTGATTCCGACCCTCACCGCACTTCCTCACTTCTCCCGATGGGCAGCAAAGTCATTGCCCTTTGCTCTGTCGTGCCCGGCGCTGTTTACGAGCGCGATCTTCGGTCGGGCACTCGACCCCAACGGTCACCCCCACCCGGCTTTGCCGGATGGCTCAGGTCCACCCTCGAACTCCGAGAAGTCTTGGCCGGTCAAACCGCGCGCTTCTCAGTAGCGCGAGAACTGGGCGCGGCGATTCTTGGCCCACGCGGCCTCGTTGTGACCGGGATCCACGGGCCGATCCTTGCCGTAGCTGATGGTGAAGAGCCGTGCCTGGTCAATTCCGCTCTTGACCAGATACTGCTTGACGGCGTTGGCCCGGCGTTCGCCGAGATGGAGGTTGTATTCCTCGGTTCCGCGTTCGTCGCAATGTCCCTCGACTTGGACGCGAACCGTGGGATTGGCCTTGAGCCATTCGACGTCCTGATCGAGCGTCCGGCGGGCGTCGTCTCGGAGAACGGAGCTGTCGAAATCGAAATAGACCGGCTTGAGCGCTTCCTCGGGCGTGGGAGCTTTTTCGGGCCGGACAGGCTCAGTGACCTGCGGCGTCGGAACCTGCACCGGGGTCGGTTGCGGAGTCGCCACCACCGGCGGCTGGGGCGCTTCGAGAGCCACGACTGGCGGCTTGTGCCCAAACGGCCAGATCTTGCTCCAGGCGCTCTTGCACGAAGCACAGCCACTCAGCCCAACGCTGAGCCCTACGAACAACAAGGCATAACGGACGACGGTAATTCTCTCTGCTTTTCTTCCCATGTTGGATTTTTCCTCCTTTTTTTTCTGCAGGATGAATTGTTCGCCGCAACAAACGAGGAATCGTGCGCCTCGCGTGAATCCCTTCAAGGAAAAACTTCAGACAAAATCCCCCCGCTCTCTTTCGTACCAGTGCGGCCCTGCCGTCTGGGTGGCTCAGAAGACCTGGAACTGGGCCCGGCGGTTCTTGGCCCAGGCCTCTTCGTTCTCGGCCGGGTCAACCGGTCGCTCCTCGCCATAGCTGATGGTCTGGAGCCGGTCGGCGGGCACGCCCTTGGAGACCAGGTATTCGCGGATCGTGTCGGCGCGCCGCTGCCCCAGGTGGAGGTTGTACTCCACCGTGCCGCGGCTGTCGCAGTGGCCTTCGATCAGGACGCGAATGTCGGGATGGTCCACAAGGAACTTGGCGTTCTCGTCGAGGATGCGCTTGGCCTCGGGGGTCAGGTCATAGCGATCGAAACTGAAATGGACGGTTTGCAGCTGCGACGTCATGCCGCGCGGAACTGCCCGCGTGGGGCGCGTTTCGGGCAACGTGCCGGCCACATCCAGGGGCGGCTTGACGCCCTCGAGTGGGAGGGTCTCGGCACCCGGCGCCGTCAACCCACCGGCCGGCGGCGGGGCCGGAGGCGGCTCGATATCCTTGGGATAGAACAACCCGCCCGGATTGGGGTTTTTGGGTTTCCAGAATTCCCACCAATGTTGACGCGGACTCTGCCGCGCGCGTTGGAGCCAGGAACAGTTCGTCGTCATCGTACCCGCCAGCAGCAGCACCAGCACCAGCCGTACGAGGGAGCTTCCACGGGGCATCATGATTTGACCTCCTTGAGGGACTCTATCGCCCGGTCCGTCCGTGATCCGTTTGAAAGGACGCACTCCGTTTGCGTCCCGGTGTTCTCCGCTGTGGCTCCACGCCTCAATAGGTGTGGAACTCGGCCCGGCGGTTCAGCCGCCAGGCTTCCTCATCATGCCCCAGCACCGCGGGGCGCTCTTCGCCGTAGCTGATCGTATGAATGCGGTCGGCCGTGACGCCGAGGTTGACCAGGAACACCTTGACCGCGTCGGCCCGGCGTTGCCCGAGATTGAAGTTATACTCGACCGTTCCCCGTTCGTCGCAGTGTCCCTGCACCTGGACTTCGATCTGGGGATGCTCGCGCAGCCAGATGGCGTTCTCGCGCAGCATTTGCTTAGTCTCGTCGGTCAGATGCGCGCTGTCAAAGTCGAAGTACATGGTGCGCAGGGCGGGCTGGACCACCGTGGCCGGGGCCCGCTTGGCGTCGCCCGGTTCCGCTGCACTCGTTCCCGGTTTCGGAGGCTCCAGCACTCGAATCGGGGTGCTGGGCATGACCACTTCGGGCGGGGCCGGAATCTCCACGTTGAGCGGACTCTTGGCGGAACTGGTTCGCGGCGCCCAAAACTTCCACCAGGCTCTGGCCCCCGGCTTCGTAGCGCAACCGGCTGCCCCGGCGACACACAGCAGGCACACCGCCAATGCTCTTCGTTTCCCAAGCACCATCGTCACGAACACCCATCCTGTGGGTTTTGCCCCCGGATATAAGGACTCGTTATTTTGCCTCTCCGCCCACTGTCAACAGAAAACAATGATTTTGACCTGAGGCGGCATAGGCTGTCAGGCCGCGAAAAAACCTTAACTCAACACCAGTTAGTAACGACCCTCTTTCCCCCGCGAAAGTTTGGCAACACCCAATTATCCAACGACCTACAAACCGAGCGCCGGCCTTACTTGTGCTTCTGCTTTCCTCTCGCCTCTCACTTCTGGCCTCTCGCCTCTCACTTCGCCGCTTTAATCAGAAAGGGCGACCACGCCGCCGAGGTGTTGTGGCCGCGGCGCGTCAGCTGGCGTTGATTGGCCCCTTTGTCGTCCATGATGTAGATCTGCGACGTGCCCGTGCGATCGGAGGTGAACGCCAGCATCTGCCCGTTGGGCGCCCAGGTGGGGTCTTCGTTGTTGCCCTGGCCTTGCGTCAGACGGTGAGGACTGCTGCCGTTGATCTCACAAACAGAGATGTCAAACACGCCGTTTTGCCGCGCCACGAACGCAATCTTGTCGCCCTTGGGCGACCAGACGGCCGAGTCGCAATAGCTGGACCCCACAAAGCTGATCCGCTGCGGCGTGTTCACCCCCTCGGCGTCCATGATGTAAATCTGCGGGCTGCCCGAGCGGTCGGAGGTGAACACGATGTCATTGCCACTGGGCGACCAGCCGGGCGAGGCGTCAATGTTTCGATCCGTGGTCAGCCGCCGCATATTCTTCCCTTCGCGATCTATCGTGTAGATTTCGGAATTGCCGTCCTTGCCCAGCGTCAGAGCGATCCGCTGGCGCACCGGCGACCAGGCCGGCGAGACGTTCAATCCGGGAAAGCGCGAGATGACCCACGACGATCCGCCCTTCAGGTAGGTCCCCCACAGGTCGGGGTTGTAGTCCCGGTACGATGTGTAGTAGACCTCGGTGGCATTGGCGCCCCAGGCCGGCGTGGCCACCAGGGCGTTTTCGTGCGTCAACTGATAGGGGTTTTCGCCGTCGGCGTCCATGACCCAGACCTCGCGCGATTGGCGCGTCGGGTCGCTGGTCGAGACATAGAGAATCTTGGTGTTGGCCACGCCCTCAACGCCCGCCGCGTATCGCATAATCTCGTCGCTGATGAGGTGAGCCAGAACTCTCTGCTGGTCAATCGTGTTCGTGAACCGCTTCCCGAAAATGCGCTTGCCCCCTCCCACGGTGTAGAGAATGCAGGTCGCCTCGATCTGATTGCCCGACACCTCGTAGCTGCCGGTCAGCAGAAAATCGGCGCCGAGCCGTCGCCACTCCGCAAAGTCCGGGTTGCCGGTCTTGAGATCGGCTTGGTGCGTCTCTTCGATGGTCGGCTGGTTGCGGCCGCGCAGAAAGTAACCATTGATCTCGAGGTCTTTGTAAATGACATCGTGAAAGTCATTCTGTTTGAGAGCCGCGCCCGACTTGCCGGCGTCGAAGGTCGGAATGGCGATGTGGGCGGGTTCGTAGTGGGTGACCTTAATGATCAGGGGCGCAATGTTGTCGGTTGACGCGGGAGACGCGGCTCCCAGGGCCTCGGCGGCTAAAATCGCGATCAGGACGCTGAACAGAATAGGGGCACAGGCACCTGGCCTGTCGGAACAGGAAAATGAGGTTGAAGCCATCGGGTTTTCTCTTACCTCCCGTGATGACCGAAGTGAACCAGGCCCGCGGCCTGCCTCGCGCGGCGATAAAGGAGCAACTTCTCTCTTCTCCCGCGCAAACGAAATCATTCCGAAACTAGAATTACGCATTCCACACTGTCAATGCAAAGTGTGAACCGGTGGGTCGTTTGACTCACGCCTCGTCGAATCGGACTACATCGGACGGAAAATAGTTTGGGAACTTCTGGAATGCGCGGATGGTCTGTCACATTCAGATTGAGGGAAACAGGGAGCTCGTCACCGATCCGGTTCGAGTAATTCGGGGACACCCAGCTTTTTTCTACTCTCGTTTCGGTTGCGGCCACGTTTGCCGGGCCTCAGCAGGCGACCCAGAAAACCCTCCAAGCGCTCAATATAGCGGTTTTGACTTTGCGCACCGCCAACCCCGAAAACTAAGTGAATAAACCTGAATGTCCCCGAATTTTTTGAAGTTCATTCCGTTCAGGAAGTCGAGAGGTTTGGAGTGCGGTGGTCCCCCGCCGCTTTGCTCTTTCCCGAAAAACCTGGACTCCCGAAAGAAACAAAGCGGTGGGGGACCCCGCACTCCAAAAGAGGCTTCTCCCGCTCCGGCAGCAAAGCAGCCAGAACGCGGAACGGGCAGAGGCACAAACCGTCCGGAGCCGGTCTCCGGTTCTCTCTGCTGCCGACGCTCCAACTGTGGTTGCCTTCATCCCTGTCTGGGCGAGGCGATGCCCTTGAACGACTGTCTTCCGGTTTGACATTTGGGAATTCCTGGGAAACGGGCGGTCGGGCGGTCAGGACCGCATTTTTCTCTGGACAATTCTTGTGCCGGTTTTCACGCTACATCGAAGTTGATTCGCAGTGGGCCGGGGTGCGGCACGATTCAATATCCCCAAACCAGGAAACGCACCCGGTGAGCGATTCCGATGGATGGCATAGCGCTACTCAACCAAAGTGTTCTGGTTCTCAATCGCAACTGGATCGCGGTCCACATTTGCGATGTGCGCCGGGCTTTCAGTCTCCTCTATCAAGACGCGGCCCGGGTCGTCACGGAGAGCTACGAAACGCTCAACTTCGAGAGCTGGCGCGATCTGTCGCAATACGCGCGCGACCACGAGGTGATTCACACCCCGCGCTATCCGCTGATGATCCCCCAGGTGATCAAGCTGGTCTTCTACAACCATTTTCCGCCGCTCCACGTGCGGTTCTCGCGCCGCAACATCTATCAACGCGACCGCAACCAATGCCAGTATTGCGGCGCTCGCCCCCCCCGCGAAGAGATGACCATTGACCACATCGTGCCGCGCAGCCGCGGCGGCAAAACCGTCTGGGAAAACGTGGTGCTGGCCTGCAGCGCCTGCAATGCCCGGAAGGGACATCGCCTGCTCAGCGAAAGCAGCATGTCGTTGATCCGCAAGCCGCGCAAACCCCACTGGCTGCTGGGTTCGCGCCCCGACTCCACTCCCGACACTCGCCCGCTCTGGCAGAAGTTCATTGACGAGGCTTACTGGAACGTCGCGTTGGAAGAGTAATCCCTCATGGCGGATGACCAGGAAGAGGTCAGAGGCGAGAGGCAAGAGAGGAAGTTGGAAGTGGGAGGTTGGAGGCGGGAGAAGAAACAAGAAGCCGGAAGCCGGAGATAAAAAGAAGGGCCAGAGGCAAGGGGATGAAGGGAAGACCTCAGCAGGAACCGCCAGCCAAACCCGAGATCGAGAATCGAGAATCCGCAGCTCTGAGGTCCGAACACGACGGAGGCGCCGATTTCCGGCAATCCGAAATCCAAAATCTAAAATCCAAAATCCCCAATCAAGATTCCTCAATCCGCAATCCACAATCCGAAATCGAGAAGGCCCAGCGCAAACCGCTGCTTGCCGACAAAGCTGCGGAATCCCAAATCCAGAATCTAAAATCCAAAATCGAACCTCCGCCCTCCGCCCTCCGCCATCCGCCATCGGATGTTTCGGCGGCGGAACTCGACCGCGACGCGCTTCTGGCGCTCAACCGCCAGCTCGAAGAACGCGTCTCGGGTCTGGCCGCGTTGCACCGCATCACGTTGGCGCTGGGTTCGACCCGCCAGCCGCCGGGGCTCCTCCGCCTGGTGGTGGAAGAGGCGGTGACGCTGCTTCGCGCCTCCGACGGCGTGATCTATCTGGTCGAACCGGCCACCCAGCGGTTGGTCCCTCGTGTGGCGGCCGGCGTCTCGATCGAACGGTTCGCCGAACTCTCGCTGGAAACCGACGACGATCTGGTCGTCGAAGCCGCCCAGAGCCGCTATCACCGCGTGGCCTATGCCGTGGTGCGCGAAGAACGCGACGGTGCGGAGACGGGGATTCTGCGCCTGGCCGTTCCCCTGATCTCCGAAGGTCGGCCGCTGGGCGTGGTGGCGTTGCGCCGCGTCGGGACAAGCGACCTCACGGTGGTCGAGGAGGAACTGCTGTGGCTGTTGGCCGGCCATGCGGCCCAGGTTCTCCACAATACGCGGCTCTACGAGGAACTCGAGCAAAGATATCGCGAACTAAGCCTCCTTTACGACGTGCAGCAGCAAATCGTCTCTGCGATTGACTACCATCGCGTCCTCCGCCAGATCGTCCAGAAGCTGAACGAAATCTTCAACGCCAAGGACTGTGTGCTGCGGCTCGTGGACCGCGGCGATCCGGAGCCGATCATGCGCGTGGTGGCCGTGGCCGGTCGCGATCCGGCCGAGGTCAGCGACCGCCCGCTGGCCAGCAGCCAGATTGACCAGCAGGTCATGAGCGGGGGCGTGGTGGTCATCGGCGACCTGCTGACCGACACGCGCTATTCGACCAAGCAGGTGGCGCGCGATCGCGGCTTTACCAGCATGATCAGCGCTCCCCTGCGGGCGCGCGACAACATCATCGGAACCATCCGCATCTATACCGAGGAGCCGCGCGACTTTTCGGTGGCCGACCAGAAGCTGCTCGCCGCCGTGGCCGCCCAGGCTGCCGTCGCCATCGAAAACGCCGGCCTCTACCGGCAGATCGAGGAAAAGAACCGCGAACTGGGCCAATCCTACGAGCAGTTACGTCAGACCCAGCAGGCGCTCGTTCAGAAAGAGAAACTCGCGCTGCTTGGCGAGATGTCGGCCACCGTGGCCCACGAAATCCGCAACCCCCTGACGGCCATCCGCGGCTTCGCCCAGCGCATCTCGCGCAAGGTGACCTTCGACGGCCGGCTCTGCGACTACTGCAACTTGATCGTCGAAGAAGTGGACCGGCTCGATCACGTGATCAAGGACGTGCTCGATTTCGCCCGCCGGCTCAATCCTGCGCTCGAACCGACCGATCTCAACGTGCTGATCGGCGAGACCGTCCAGCTACTCCAGGAAGAACTGGCGCAGAATGAAATCACCACGGTGCCGCTCCTCGATCTTTCGCTGCCCAAGGTGCCGCTCGATCCCGCCCAGATCAAACAGGTCCTCGTCAACCTCGTCCAGAACGCCCGCCAGGCGATGGAGCGCGGCGGAGCGCTGACGCTAGGCACCGAGCAGCTGGGCCACTGGGCCGTCCTGAGCGTGACGGACACGGGCGCGGGGATCCCGCCGGAGCGGTTCGAGAAGATCTGGGAGCCCTTCTTTACGACGCGCGCCCACGGCACGGGGCTGGGGCTTTCGTTGGTGCGGCGCGTGGTCGAAGACCACAACGGCAAGGTCGAGGTGGAAAGCAAGGTGGGCGAAGGAACGACGTTTCGCGTGTTTCTGCCGCTGCGTCAGGAGGAAATAAAAAATGAAAAGTGAAAAACGGACGACGGACAACCGACAATGAAAAACGGACGACGGACAACTGACGATGAAGAGCCGGGCAGTCCGCCTGCACTGTTTCCTTCAGTACAGCATGACAAGGACGACGGAACAGAATTCGGTTTTTTCGCTCCACGCTCGACGCTCCAGGGCTTTTTCGCAGGCTGACAGCCACAAGTGTTTAATGGTTTTGGGGCGGCGCGATCCTTTTTTGACAGGATGACAGGATGAACCGGAACGAGAGAAAGACGTGAATCCTGTCAATCCGAAGGGCGGGACTTTTCCGGTCAATCGGACAAGAGTCCGAAGCGCGGAAGACCCAAGAAAGGCTCACCTTTCGGAGCCTTGGGCGCTTTCCGCAACCAGGCAGAAGCGGGAACGCGAGAGCGGGGAAGCGACGGCGGGCCTTGATGTTTTTTTCTTTTGAAAGCGACGAAGGCGGCAGGAGCGATGAACAGGAGAGCCGGCAGAGGATTTACAGGATATCGAAACCCCGTAAATCCTGTCATCCTGTCAAAGCTCTAAATCGAGGTTTTTCAGGCCGGCCTGAGCAGAAAACCATTAAACGGCAGTGGCTGACAGCCTACGCTACTTTCGCAGGCTGACAGCCTGCGTCACTTTACCAATTGTGCTTGCAATCGCCGAGGTTTTGTGTTCTCCTGCGCATTGGTCGAGGGAAAAGGGGACCGAATTATGCTTGAGATGAACGAGATGCTGCGGTTGGTGGTCGAGCGCGACGCCTCGGACCTCCATCTGTCGGTGGGCAAGTCCGCCGTCATGCGTCTGTATGGGACGCTGGACATTGTGGACCCGGACGTTTTGACGCCCGAGGACACGGAGCGTCTGATGCGCGAAATCACGCCCCCGCGCTACCAGCAGATGATTCAGGAAACCGGTAGCGCCGACTTCGCATACTCCTACAGCGATCTGGCGCGGTTCCGCTGTGCCGTCTTCCGCACCCGGGGCAACATCGGCATCGTCATGCGGTTGATCCCCACGAAGATCCTCACGTTCGAGGAACTGGGCTTGCCCAAAGAGTCCATCATCGAGATGCTCCACGCCGACCGCGGTTTGGTTCTGGTCACCGGCCCGACGGGAAGCGGCAAGACCACCACGCTCGCGACCATGATAGACTATATCAACAACGAGCGCTATGTGCACATCGTGACGGTCGAGGACCCGCTCGAATACATACACCCCCACAAGCGGGCGATCGTCACCCACCGCGAGCTGCACGTGGATACCCCGTCGTTTGCCTATGCGCTGCGCGGCGTGTTGCGTATGGACCCCGACGTCATCCTGGTCGGCGAAATGCGCGACCTGGAAACCATGGAAGCGGCCATTGTGGCGGCCGAAACCGGCCATCTGGTCTTTGCCACCCTGCACACGATCAGTGCCTGCACGACGGTGGACCGAATCATTGATGCTTTCCCGGTCAACCAGCAGGAGCAAATCCGCGCCATGCTCTCGATCATGTTAAAGACGGTCATCTGCCAGACCCTGCTGCCGCACTCCTCGGGCAAGGGGCGGATCGCGGCCTATGAGATTATGCACATGACGCCGGCCGTGGCCAACCTCATTCGCGAGCACAAAACCAACCGCATCATCTCGACCATTCAGACCAGCTCGAAGTACGGCATGATCACCATGGATGATTTCCTGATCGCCCTGTATCGCCGGGGGAATATCACCGCCGAGATTTGCATGGAACGCGCACACTATCCGGCAGAAATGCGCGAGAACATCATGGCCAGCGCCGCGATTGGAGAAGCCGCCGTGGGCGCGTCCGCCGAAGCATTCTGAGCGCGCGAACCGTTCGCCGCCGGGTAAGGAAGGGACCCAACCATGGAATATCGCATAGACGTGGAGGCCGGGACGTTTCCCGACGTCCGCGAGCAGATGAAGGACCTGATCAAATCCGAGCGAGGCGAGGGCGACACCCGCCTGATGCGGTCGCGTGACCGCGCGGTCCCCGAAGACGAGATGGGCGACCGTCTGCGCAAGACCTCGGTCTCGGCCGAGGCGTTCAAGACCGACGAAACGCTGGACATGATCAAGCTGTTGTCCCAGGAGCAAGGGCTGCCGTTCGTCAATCTGACGGACTACAAGCATGACAATCCCGCCCTCCATCGTCTCATTCCCGCCAGCTTCGCCATGACCAACAAATGCCTGCCGCTGGAGGAGAAGCCCGACGGCTCGCTGGTGGTTGCGATCTCCGACCCCTTGAATGTCCATATTCCCGACGATCTGCGGTTGCTGACCGGGCGCAACATCATCGCGGTGGTGGCCCGCGAGAAAGACATCGCCGAATACGTCGAGCTCTACTACGGGGTGGGCGACGAGACGATCGAGAAAATGGTCGAAGAACTCGAACGCGAGGGCGAGAATCTCAAGCTCGAAAAGGGCCAGGAATTCGACCTCTCGAATCTCGAAGAGCTCGCCAGTCAGCCGCCGATCATCCGGCTGGTCAACCTCCTGATGCTCCAGGCCATCAAGGACCGCGCCAGCGACCTTCACATCGAGCCGTACTCCAGCCAGCTGCGCATTCGCTATCGCGTGGACGGTGCGCTGCGCGAGATTCCTTCGCCCCCGAAATCCATGCACGTCGGCATCGTCTCGCGCGTCAAGGTCATGTCCAACCTCGACATCTCGGAAACGCGCCGGCCCCAGGACGGCCGCATCAAGCTGACCATGGAAGGGCGCGAAATTGATATGCGTGTCTCGGTCATGCCCACCGTTCACGGCGAAGCGGTCGTCATGCGGATTCTCGACAAGAACATGATGATGGTCGGCATCCGGCAGTTGGGCATGCCCCACGAAACGCTCGAAAAATTCATGAAGGCCATCCGCAAGCCCAACGGCATTGTCCTGGTAACCGGTCCGACCGGCTCGGGCAAGACCACCACGCTTTACGCGGCGCTGGCCGAAATCAACGATCCGGGCGACAAGATCATCACCACCGAGGACCCCGTCGAGTACGAGATCCCGGGACTCATTCAGGTCAACGTCAACCCCAACGTGGACCTGACGTTTGCGCGGTGTCTTCGTCACATCGTTCGTCAGGACCCCGACAAGATTCTGGTGGGCGAAATCCGCGACCTCGAAACCGCGGAAATCGCCATCCAGGCCTCGCTGACCGGCCACTTGGTCTTCAGCACCCTCCACACCAATAACGCCGCCGGCAGCGTCACGCGTTTGATGGACATGGGGATCGAGCCCTTCCTGATCACCTCGACGATCGAGGCCGTGGTGGGCCAGCGCCTGATTCGAACCGTCTGTCCGTTGTGCAAGATCCCCTATTCGCCCACCGATGAGGAGCTGCTGGATTTTGCGGTCAAACGCGAAGAGATCATGGACATTCCCGACCTCAAGTTCAGCATCGGCAAAGGATGCGACGAGTGCGCTCACACGGGCTACAAGGGGCGCATGGGGATTTTCGAACTGTTGGTGGTCAACGAGACGATCCGCGACCTGATCCTCGAACGCGCCAGCGCCGACGAGATCAACCGCCTGGGCATCGAGCAGGGGATGCAGACCATGCGTCAGGACGGATGGCTAAAAATCTGCATGGGGCTGACCACCTTTGAAGAAGTCACGCGTCAAACACCTTGGGCGGAAAGACAACAGGTGCCCGCAGGGGTGGGGGCCCCCAGTCCGGCGCCCCAACCGCCGCTGACCGGACCGACCCTCGCCGGACCCAAGGTCGCGCGGCAGGAACTGGGAGCGGGCGAGCAACCCAAGCAGATCGCCCTTCAGCCCACAGCGGTGCCGCCCTGGGATGGCGAGGAGGCTTCGCTCAAGGAAGAGTAAAGCGATTTTGGATTTTCGATTCCGGATTGGGCGCCAGGAATGCGAACAGTCCGTGCGCGTGCGCGGTTCTTTGAAGGTTTGAATTGTGGGTGGCGGATTTCGGATTACGGATGGGAGGATGCCAGGTCGGCAGTCGGGGTTTCCCAATCTGAAATCCAAAAATCCAAAATGGAAACGGCGAGGTCACGACCATGCCCGAATATCTCTACGAAGCGCTCGACAAAGGCGGCAAACAGGTGCGCGGGATCATCGAGGCCCCCACCGAGGACAGCATTATCGAGAAGCTGCGCGGCATGGGCTACTATCCGCTGCGCGTCAATCTCCACCACAAGAAAGCCTCGGAGATTGATCTCCTGGCCCTGCCCGGTCTGAAGATCATCTTCCATCGCGTCAAGCGCAAACACGTGATGACCTTTACGCGGCAGCTGGCCACGCTGATTGACGCCGGCTTGCCCATCCTGCGCAGTCTCCGCATTCTGGAGGAACAGGTCGAGTCGGTGGTGTTCAAGGAGATCATCGCCAAGATCGCCAAGGACATCGAGGGGGGCTCAACGCTGTCGGACGCCATGGGCAAGTTTCCCAAGGTGTTTGACAACCTGTACGTGGCGATGGTCCGCGCGGGCGAAATCGGCGGCGTGCTCGAAGCCGTCCTCAACCGCATTGCCGAGTTCCTCGAAAAACGCCAGGCCATGATTGGCAAAGTCCGATCGGCCATGATGTATCCCTGCGTGGTCATGGTAATTGCAACCCTGATCGTCGGCTTCATCCTGGTCAAAATCCTTCCGAAATTCAACGACATCTTCGCCCAGCTAGGCGCCGACCTCCCCACGCCCACCCAGATTCTGATCAACATCTCCAACGCCATCACCAACCACTTCTTTGTTGTGGCGATTTGCGTGATCCTGCTCATCATAGCGATCCGCCAAATCAACAAGACCAGACCCGGCAAGTTGTTTTTTGACACGACCAAGCTGAAACTGCCCGTTTTCGGCGTCATTTTCCTGAAGGTCGCCATTGTGCGGTTCGCCGGAACGCTTTCGACCCTGATCAACGCAGGCGTGCCGATCCTTCAGGCTATTGACATTGTGCGCGAGACGTCGGGCAACGAGGTCATCTCGCGAGCCATGGAAAAGGTTTACAACAGCATCAAAGACGGCGAGACGATCCATGAGCCGATGCGGGAGGCCAAGATTTTCCCACCGCTGGTCTGCCACATGGTGGCCGTCGGCGAGGAAACGGGCGCCATTGACCAGATGCTCAGCAAAGTGGCCGAGGCCTACTCGCGTGAGGTGGACGACACCATAAGCGCTTTAACCTCAATCATCGAGCCTGTGCTGATCGTCTTCCTCGGTGTGATCGTGGGATCAATCGTCATTTGCCTCTATCTGCCCCTGTTCACGATTCCCAAGCTGATCAAGTAAGGCGGGAAATGGGGGATTGCGGATTTCAGAACCCCGTGAACGTGCCCATGCCCGTGCGCGTGTCTTTCAGTCACGCTTTACGAAAAACCGCTAACCACGGAACCGCGAACCCTGACCCCTGACCCTTGTCCCCCAGACCCTGAACCCCGAACCCTGAACTCCGTCGCCCAGACCCTGCCTCCCCAAAAATAGTGGGGGTTTTCTGTTACATTCCGTTGACGTCTCAGACATTAAGTCATACACTCTCCGTTGTATTGGTAGTCGAGCGATGCCGACGGAGAGGGGATCGCCGCCAAGGTGGCGATTTGTCTCATGGGACTGCACCGCATCCAGCGCGTCCGAGTCGCGGGCTACTCGCTTCTCGAAGCCCTGACGGTTTTGGTCGTCATGGCGATCATCACCTCGTTTGCCGTGGTGGTCTACGGCAGCTACCGCCGCGCCGCCCGAGCCAGGAGCGCCGCGCAGCAATTTGAAGCCCTGTTCGGCACGGCGCGCACCCTCGCCATCAATCAGAATGCCCATTTCCAGGCGGTTCTCGACCTGGGCAACTCCGGACTGTGGATTGACCAGGTGGACAGTCTCGGCCAAGTGATCACACCGAAGATCACCACCCCCGAGGCGTGGTCGGCCTACGTGCATCCGGTCGAGCTGTTCATCAACGGCCTCCCCTATCCGACGGGTCTGGCGCGGATTCAGTTTCATCCTAACGGGACCTCGGATGCCGCGCGGATTGTTTTGCTCAGCGAAGGCGCCGACAGTCGTTCCACGGGTGAGCTCCTGACGGTGAAATTGTTTTCTTCGACGGCGCGAACTCGAACCTATCCCGGCAACAGACCGTAATGATGAATGATGAATGATGAATGATGGATTTCGAAAAGCCAACGCGGGGGGGCGATCGGCGGGACAAGCCAGCGAAACCATGCCCACCCATTTAAGCCCCTCTTTGCCTTCATCCTTCGTCCTTCATCCTTCATTCTTCCGCTCTCATCGTTCATCGTTAGGCTTTTCCTTTCTGGAAATCCTGATTTCCATGGTCATCCTCACGGCGGGAATCCTGGCCATTCTGGTCTACTTCCCCAACGTGCTGAGGGCCAACGATCGAGCGCTCATCCTCTCGGAGGCGGCGCTGCGGGCGCAGCTGAAGGCCGAGGAAATTCGTCGCGACGACGACCAGGCGCGGACCCTACTCACTGAGATTCGTCTGCTGACCGTCCCGACGGACCCCATTGTCTTCCCCGAGAACCCGAACCTGGCCTATCGCTTCTCGGGGGTGTCTTTGCTTTACCCAACGGAGGAACCGGGTAATCCGGCATCGCAGCGCGGCGTGGCGCGGGTGATTATCCAATACGCTCCGGGCTTTCGCTCCGACAGCCGCCCTCTCTATGAATTGAGGTTCGATGAATAAACAGGCAGGTCAGAGGAAATCAGGGGGAGGTTGGACGCTGGTCGAGATGTTGGTTGCTCTGGCCGTGGGGTCGGCTTTTTTGGCCGGGGTCATGACGGCGTTCATCCAGATCCTCCGCGCCAGCGACCGCTCGGAGCGCATGACCGAGGCGTATCAGAATGCGCGCGCCGCCGTGGAGGCGATCGCCGTTTACGTGAAGGCGGCGAGGATCGAGCCCAGTCAGACCTATCAGTTTTTCCAGGGGGTCAATGTCCCCACGTTGTCGGGCGACCGCATTGACAACGACGGCGACGGCCGCATTGACGAGGAACTGGTCAACGGTCTCGACGACGACGGCGACTGGGTGCTCCAACGCGACGACCACCATGCTCGGATGGGAGCGGCGGTCGAGCGCCGGAATTCCGTGGGCCGGCCCGACCTGGGCGATGGTCACGTGGACGAGGACTGCGCGTTCAACCATGACCGCCTGTCGCTGGCGATCTTTCCCGATCCGACCATCCCCGGCAGCCGCGATGAGTTGACCTCGTTTGCGCTGGGCCTGTGGGAAGGCGAGAACTTCGTCCTGCTCCAAAGCACGATTCAAGACGCGAGCCAGGGAAGCACCGTGCCCCAGATTGATCCCCTGGCCTTCAACGTGCTTTCAGTGAATTTTCTCTACTGGGACCCGAACCGAGCGGAGCCTTACTGGGTCACGCAATGGGATGCGTTCTCGGGTCTCTTTCCCCCGCCCGGAATCGAGCTGCCCGCGGCGGTGTTCATCAAGGTCACGGTCTATTCGGGCCGCAAGCCCATCGAGCAAGTCGTCGCTTCCAACGAGCCGCTCGAGACCGTGTCGGCATGCACGATCGTGGACATCGAATCGGTCATCCACGATCCGCGCTACGAACAATTCGTGAGGCCGAACCAGTGAGAGAGATCAGGGACATCGGGAGAAGAGACCTCGGGGGTGCGCTCCCGGGGGTTCGAGCCTGCCGGACGCCATGGCGCGGTTCGACGCTGATCCTCGTGCTGGCGATTCTCTCGATCCTGATCCTGATCGCGGCCACGCTGTCCTACACGGCGCGTCTCGAAGAGCTTTCGGCGCGCAATTTTGCCGATGGGATCCAGGCACGCATGGCCGCGCAAACCGGCGTGGGATGGTTCTTCGCCGTCATGGACGGGCGGACCACTCCCGTGGCCTCGCTGCGAACGGCTCCCTTCAGCATGCTTCCCGGGAGAGACCCCGGAACGGGGTTATTGTCACCCCGTCTCCCCGCCGGAAGGACGGCGCCCTGGCCCGATCGGCCGCACCCGCCCGCGGGAACCTCCGTGCCTCTCGGCGGCAATCCTTCGGGCGTTCTCGAACCTCAGTTCGCCCGGATCGGCAACCTCAGCTCGATCGCCAGCGACCTGGCGCACCTGCGGGTGGTGGACGAATCGTCGAAGATTAACATCAATGCGATGGGCTCGTGGGCCGAGCTGACCGAAGGCCCAGCCCTGCCCAGTGAAGGATCGGACCGCGTGCAGGACTCGCGCGGCGAACCGGCCAATGCTTCGGCGGCCACGGCCACGCCCGTTCAGCCGATTGCGCTGGCCGATGCCCTCGATGCCGTGCTTTCGTCGCCCGAGGTCAACTATCGCGGAGCCTCGCGCGAGCAGGCGCGTCAGCTGGCCCGCGCC
>Ga0315282_10000659_pt1 | contig 67969 bp, 79 predicted proteins | sample YL17G07_20_MG_FD_203693 | JGI IMG/M metagenome (GOLD analysis project Ga0315282, IMG submission 203693) | Sediment microbial communities from Yellowstone Lake, YNP, Wyoming, USA - YL17G07_20 | ecosystem: Environmental > Aquatic > Freshwater > Lake > Sediment | place: USA: Wyoming | collected...
GTTTGAATATGCAAAAAAGATCTTAGGCAAAAAAATCTCCATATCCGATGTTTTTAGAGAAGGACAGACTGTGGACATCGCCGCGGTAACCAAAGGCAAAGGGATCCAAGGGGTTGTTAAACGCTGGGGAGTCAAGAGGAAGCGACCTAAGGCAAGAAAGTCTGTTAGACAAGTTGGTACGCTGGGAGCATGGACTCCTCATTATGTGATGTATAGTGTACCAAGAGCTGGCCAAATGGGCTTCCATCACAGGACTGAAAAGAACAAGCGCATCCTAAAGATAGGCTCCAAAGGAGAGGGGGCAACGCCAGAAGGAGGTTTCCCACACTACGGTGTAGTTCGCAGCGATTTCCTGCTATTGAGTGGTAGTACCCCAGGCCCAGCGAAACGCCTGATAAAACTCAGGTATACGGCACATTCGCAAACCCGTGTGACTGAGACCCCGCCGCAGATCAACTTTGTCGGCATAAAAGCCAAGAGCTAGGAGAAGGGCAAGTCTTGAAAAGAATCCACGTATATAATCTGCAAGGCAAGCCGACGAAGGAGATCAGTACCCCCGCGGTCTTTGATACGCCAATCAGGCCAGACATCATCAAGAAGGCCGTCGTAGCCTATCAAACTCACAGAATCCAACCCCAAGGCCGAGACCCGATGGCGGGTAAAAGAACTACCGCCATAGGGCGGGGAACAGGCCTACATTTGGCGAGAATTCCCAGAGTAAAAGGTTCAGGCTACAGTAGAGCGGGTCAAGGCGCGTTTGCACCTGGAACCGTCGGTGGCAGACAGCCTCACCCACCAAAGGCCGAGAAACGGATAAAGAAACGTCTCAACGAGAAGGAGAAGGACCTTGCTATTACTTCAGCAATCGCGGCTACGGCAGATAAAGGTACTGTAGCGTTACGCGGCCACGCCGTATCCGAAGTCAAAGAGCTTCCTCTAGTCGTTTCGGACAAACTCCAAACGCTGGATAAAGCCGTTCAGGTTAAGGAGGTGCTTGAAGGGCTAGGCGTCTGGCCTGACGTCCTAAGAGCTAAGCACAGCCGAAAAATAAGGGCTGGGAGAGGAGCCTCTAGGGGCAGAAAGATGAAGCAAGCAGTAGGGCCATTGATCGTTGTGTCTGAGGACAAAGGCATCGGTAAAGCCGCTAGGAATTATCCAGGTTTAAACGTCATTACAGTCAAACAGCTTAACGCCGAATCACTCGCCCCAGGCACCCACCCAGGGCGGCTCACTGTCTGGGTTGAGTCCGCGATAAAGAGTCTTGAAAAGATTTTTGCTTGAGGCTGATTAGATGCCCAAAACAAAGCTGCATGAGATCATGATCCATCCTCTGATGACCGAGAAGGCCGTCTCCATAATCGAGGCTGAGAATAAGCTGGCCTTTATAGTGAACCTCAAAGCTAACAAATCCGACGTTAAGAGGGCTGTCGAAGAACTTTACGGCGTGAAGGTCTCGGACGTCAACCTTTTAGTCACCTCAAAAGGTCTGAAGAAAGCGTACGTTAAGCTCCACCCAGACTACAAGGCTTCTGACTTGGCAATAAAACTTGGAATCCTATAAGGAAGAGATTTGAATGGGTAAAAGGATTCGAGCGCAGAGAAAGGGCCGCGGAAGCCCAACCTTCAGTGCGCCCACTCATAAGAGAGTTGCGCCTGCCCAATACCCCGCTATAATCAAGGCGGAAGGAGCCACGCCTCTGAAAGGGGTCGTGGAAGAGTTGACGCATGATCCTGGAAGAGGCTCGCCTTTGGCCAGGATTAGGCTTGATGGAGGAGCAGAGTTTTACAGCGTAGCATCTGAAGGTTTGTCTGTTGGAAGCGAGATATTCATAGGATCGACTGGACCGGTAAATACCGGAAACATTCTTCCACTGAGCCAAGTTCCTTCAGGAACAATAGTCAACAATATCGAGCTTGCAGCAGGAGACGGGGGTAAGGTTGCCAGATCCTCAGGCGCCTACGCCACCGTCGTCTCACAGACGGCTAAAGGCGTTATAGTCAAGTTTCCGTCAGGCAAATCCGTCGTCGTAGATGGCTCTTGCAGAGCCACGATAGGCGTCGTCTCCGGCTCTGGACGTACAGGTAAGCCATTCATGAAAGCGGGCAAGAGGGCTGCCCTTATGAAGGCAAGGGGACGCGCTTATCCGACAACCAAGGGAGTGGCCATGATCGCCGCACTTCACCCTCACGGCGGGGGAAGCCACAAGACCAAGTCTCTGAGGCCAACCAGCATCTCCAGACACATGCCGCCTGGGAAAAAGGTTGGATTGATATCTCCCAGACAGTCGGGCAGGAAGAAAAGAAGAAGAGCCAAGTAGTTCAGTTCTCCACCGCCAACCGTCTTGCTACCGAGGCTTTGCTCGTAATTAAATACTTAAATATTCCGAGCGTTTTACGCTTCCTGAAACCCTTAGGTAACGCCGAGGTTGCAAAATGGCTAGAGAATTCACCTATAGAGGGCATGCATTAGAAGAGCTTCGACAGATGTCGATGGACGACTTCATACGCTTACTATCTGCCAGACAGAGAAGGTCATTGCGCAGAGGCTTAACAGACCAGCAAAGGATATTCATTGAGAAGCTGAGGAAAGCAAAGAAGGCCATAGAAGAGGGAAAGGAGGAGCCGATAAAGACGCACTGTCGAGACATGGTGATACTTCCAGAGATGGTTGGACTTACTATTCACGTGCACGATGGGAAGGAGTTCGTCCCGGTTCAGATCACGCCTGAAAAGATAGGCTGTTTTCTTGGAGAATTCGTGTTGACCCGTAAGAGGGTAAAACACGGCATGCCGGGAATTGGTGCCTCACGCTCGAGCATGTACGTCCCATTAAAGTAATGGGACCAAGAGTTCTGCAGAGTTCAGCCACACAACTTTTCTCAATAATGAAGCCGCCTATTCAAGGAAGCTGAGGGCCTACCACGAAAGCTTTAATATGATGATGTCTTTTTGTAGTTTCTGCAACCGCAAGTTGGTAGGACATATGCCAGAGTGGGAGTACTCCGTCGTTGGCCTCGATCCCGACAGAACAGCGAAAGCCAGCGGCAGAGACCTAAGGATATCTCCGAAAGCAGCAAGAGAGGTGTGCGAAACTATCAGGCATATGAGCATAGAGAACGCCAGAAGTTTCCTACAAGAAGTGATAGACAAGAGAAGGGCTGTCCCCTATAGGCGCCATAAGAAGGAGGTTTCCCACAAATCTGGAATTGAAGGCTTCTACGCAGGGCGTTATCCCGTTAAAGTTGCCCGAGCGTTCTTGAACATACTGGATAGCGCTGAAGCAAATGCTGATTTTAAGGGTCTGGATACAGAAAGGCTCAAAATAGTTCACATCGCGGCTCAGAGGGCGAGAAAAATAAAGCGTTATATACCACGGGCCTTCGGAAGATCGTCTCCAAGCCACGACCTCTTATGTCATGTCGAAGTGGTTGTTGAAGAGGCGAAGTAGCGTCTTGTCGGCGGTCAAACACTTCATCGTTGAAGCCATGAGGAACGAGGAGATCTACGAGTTTTTGAGCAAGGAGCTGGAGAGGGCGGGATACGGTGGAGCGGAGATAACGCGGACCCCCCTCGGTACCCGCGTAACCGTGTACGCTATGAAGCCGGGAATAGTTATAGGGCGCAGGGGGGAGAGCATTCGGGATCTTACGAAAATCCTTGAGGAAAGATTTGGCTTGACCAATCCACAAGTGGCCGTGGCTGAGGTTGAGGTCCCAGAATTCAACCCAAATATCATGGCCTCACAGATTGCCTCCGCTCTCAAACGAGGCGAACACTTTCGCAGAGTCGGTTTCCGGACATTGACCCGGATCATGGAAGCGGGAGCTCAGGGAGCCGAGATCGTTATTAGTGGAAAACTCAGAACTCAAAGGCACAGGTTCGAAAAGTTTCGCGCTGGCTACCTCCCAAAATCTGGGGATCCAGCACTAAAGAATACAAGGACGGCGGTAATTGGCGTGCAGCTGAAACCTGGCATGTTAGGCATAAAAGTAAACATCGTTCCGAAGGAAGCAACGTTTCCTGACAGAACCCAAATCATCTTCTCGGAGAAAGCTACTGCAGCCGAGGAAGTTAAAGAGGAACCCGCCCCAGAGGAGGTTGAAGCGTAAATGCCTCTATACAGGACGGCAGAGATTCGTGAGTACAGTCCCGAGGAAAGGGAAAAGAGGCTCACGGAGCTGAGAAACGAACTTGTCAAGCTTAAGGCGATGGTGGCAGCAGGAGGCGCCGTGGAGAACCCATCCAGAATAAAGGAGATCCGAAGAACCATCGCTACAATCTTAACCATCGAAAACGAGACGAAATCTAGAGCTGAGACGGGTGAGACGAAGGAGAGATGACCCCAGTAACTCAATCGAACATAGCCAGCCACGAACTCATAGGGGCCCATGTCTTCGTTCTACGAAGCCAAACCCTAGGCGACGTCAAAATAGAAGGCGATGTAGTCAACGAAACTAGAAACATGATCTACGTATCGAACAATCAGAAAATAAGGGCTGTCCCAAAGGACGGGACTCTGTTCTGCTTCACGTTTCCAAGCGGTCTCTCCGTCGAGATCGAGGGAAAAAGAATTGTAGGCAGACCCGTTGACCGAATCAAGAAAAGGAGAAGACGGTAAATGCAAGATATCGGAATACCCGTAAAAGCGCCGAAGCAAGAGTGCGCAGACAAAAAATGTCCTTTCCACGGATCTCTACCCGTTAGGAAACGAACTTTTGTAGGAACAGTGGTCAGCGATGCGATGAATAACACAGTGGTAATCAGACGGGATTACCACCACTACGTAGCGAAATATCTTCGATACGATAGAAGACACAGCCACATTTCCGCACATAGTCCGCCCTGCATGGAGGCTGAAAGGGGGGATAAGGTGATGGTGGCCGAGTGCCGTCCTCTGAGTAAGACCGTATCCTTCGTTGTAGTTGAAAAGTTGGAGAAGGATTAGTATGCCTCGTCCTAAGACCCGGGCGGTCTCAGCCAAAGGAGTAATAGATTATCATCCACACACTTCTAGGGGACTGCCCGTAAACGCGATCATAAACTGTGCAGATAATACAGGGGCGAAGAGGCTCAGAATAGTCAGCGTAGTTGGCTACAAGGGGAGGCTGAAGAGGATGCCTTCGGCGCGCGTCGGAGACATGATCGTAGTCTCGGTTCAGAAGGGTAGCCCGGAAACAAGGAAACAGCTTCTTCCAGCGGTCGTTACGCGGCAGAGGAAACCCTACCGAAGGAAAGACGGCGTCTCTATACAATTCGATGACAATGCCGCTGTCCTCATGACACCCGAAGGCGAATTGAAGGGGTCGGAGATTAAGGGACCCGTTGCTAAAGAGGCGGCGGAGAGATGGCCCAGAATCGCAAGCTCGTCAAGCATCATTGTGTAGGAGTGTGTAGATGTGAAGGTCTTGTCGAAGAAACCAAGCAAACAAAGAAAAGCCCTCTATACAGCTCCGTCACATGCTAGGGGCAAAGTACTTTCATCTCCACTCTCTCCAGAACTGAGAGAAAGGTACGGAACACGCTCGATACGAGCAAGGAAGGGAGACACAGTCGTCGTCGCGCGAGGAGACTACGCTGGAATAGAGGGGAAGATAACGAGAGTAGATCCCGGCGCGAGTAGACTTTTCATCGAAGGGGTAACAAGAGAGAAGGTTGACGGCACAACGACCTTCGTTCCAAAACATCCCTCAAAGGTCATGATTAAACGTCTTAATCTGGACGACAAATGGCGAAAAGACATTTTGGAGAGAAAAGCGTCTAAGACCGTTGCTGAAAAACCCAAAGAGGAGGCAAGAAGAGGGAAAAAAGCCGCTGAGGGTAAGAAGGCTAAACGCAACAAAACAAGGATCGAGAAGTGACTAAGATGGGAGGATCGCACCACCTCAAGAGATTACCGGCCCCCGTGTACTGGCCTATTCATAAGAAAGAGTTTCAATGGACCGTGAAGCCCAAGCCAGGAACTCATTCGGCTGGAAGATGCTTTCCCCTGCTCCTAGTCTTAAGAGACGTGCTCGGCCTAGCCAAGACAAAAAGGGAAGCGAAAAGCCTCATTTCAGAGAAACAGATTAAAGTAGATGGCAGATTTGTACCTGAATACGATTTCCCAGTCGGAATAATGGACGTCATAGAAATACCGAAGATGAATAAGGCTTACCGCGTTCTACCATCCTCCCACGCAATACTGACATTACACAGCATCGATGGCAAAGAAAGATCTTTCAAACTGTGCAAAATCGTTGGCAAAACTTCGATAAAAGGAGGAAGACTTCAACTCAACCTTCATGACGGAAGAAGCATCTTGATAAAGCGACCAGAAGAAACGAAAGAGAAGTATGGTACAAGCGACGTTTTGAGGGTAAGCCTACCCAAAGCAAAGATCTTGGGTCAAGTGAAGCTAAGAAAAGGTGTTCCAGCGATTGTCACGGGTGGAAAGAACATTGGCATTGTGGGAAAAGTATCAGATATTAAGGAAGAGAAGGAGGGCCAACAAAAAATCGTGACCCTTGATGGCGCAGGCGGACAGAAACTTAAAACGATTATAGAGTACGCATTCGCGGTGGGCGAAGAAGAGCCTTGGATCTCGTTGCCTGAGGGAAGCTAAGATGAACGAGTTGGAAAGAGCAGAAGCGAGATTAAACCCAATGCAGGCACCGAGAATCGAGAAGGTTGTCGTTAACATGTCCATCGGCCAGTCGGGGGAGCAACTACAGAAGGCCATGACCGTTCTCGAGCAACTGACTGGACAGAAACCATGCCAAAGAGTTGCCAAAAAGACGATTAAGGAATGGGGCATAAGAAAGATGGAGCCCATGGCCTGCATGGTGACGCTTAGGAAACAGGCTGCTGAAGGGTTTCTAAAAAGAGCCTTCGAGGCCGTAGGAAACAAACTATCAGCCTCAAGTTTCGACGACTACGGCAACTTTGCTTTTGGTATAGGTAAACACATCGACATACCCGGCACAAAATACGACCCAAGACTCGGCATATTTGGAATGAACGTTTGCGTCTCCGTAGGGAAGCCCGGACACCGTGTTGGAAGAAAGAGCAGGATGAAGCCTATAGGCAAGAGGCAGAGGATCAAACCGGAAGAAGCGATCACGTATATTAGAAGCCGCTTCGGGCTCAGCATTTGAGACCCCATCTCGGTTGAGCCAAGAAGCAGCCGGATTCTCAAGTAGCCCCCCATTCAGAAAAGCCTATTTCATCTGAACCATAACGACTGTTAGTACGGGAATGGTGAAACATTATATAGAACTGTACAAGAATACAACAAAAATCCATATCTCTACATAAAAACTCTGGAGCCAAAACGGTTGGTAAAGCAAAAAGATGAGGCAAAAAAAGCCTACGGAAAAGGCAGCAGACAGTGCCGAAGATGCGGTTCCCACGTGGCTGTCATCCGCTCCTACAACCTAGGACTCTGCCGCAGATGCTTCAGAGAGGTTGCCGAGAAACTAGGCTTCAAAAAATATTCGTGAGGAAGATCGATGAGCACCACAGACCCGCTTTCAAACGCTCTTTCAACCATAGTGAACAATGAGTTGCGAAATAGGAGAGAATGCCTAATAACACCTGCTTCGAAACAGATCGGACAGGTTCTCAGAACAATACAAAAAAACGGCTACATAGGCGAGTTTGAGTTTGTAGAGGATGGCAGATTTGGAAAGTTTAAGGTCCAACTTCTGGGGAGAATAAACAAGTGCGGTTCCGTTAGACCAAGGTTTAACGCAAAGGTCAACGAACTTGAAAAGTTTGAAAAGAGGTACTTGCCATCCAAAGATTTTGGCATCATGATCGTCTCAACGTCGCGAGGCGTCCTTTCGCACAAAGAAGCAAAGAAGAAGAGCCTCGGGGGCCAGCTGTTAGCCTACGTTTACTAGGAGGCTGTGACCATGGGCAAGACCCTTTTGGAGTTGGAAACAATCGAGATACCCGACGGAATTACTATAGATGTTGATGGAAGAAGGGTCGTAGTCCGCGGTCCCTTAGGCGAAATCCGAAAAGATTTCTCCCATGCACCCGTGACGATCAGAGGGATTGGAAAAACCGTAAGCGTAGAGGCGTCTTGGCCTGATAAGAAACAGGCAGCCGTTGTCAAAACCGTTCGATCCAAGATTAGAAAAATGATGGTCGGTGTGACCAAGGGATTTACATATAAGCTTAAACTCGTCTTCGCCCATTTTCCTGTATCAGCAAAGACGCAGAATGGAACCGTCGTTATTGAAAACTTCGGTGGAGAGCGTAGGTCGAGAACCGCGAAAATCCTGAGCAACGTGAAGGTTGAGATAGGACAAGACGATATCACCATTAAAGGAATCGACATAGACGAGGTGAGCCAAACGGCCGCCAACATTCAACAAGCGACAAAAATAAAGAAGAAGGATCCTCGGGTTTTTCTCGACGGCATCTACATCTATGAGAAGACTGAGGGAATGTAATGAGCAGAAAGAATGCTCGTCAGAAAGTAGCGTCTTCAAAGAAGGCAAAGAAGGCTGCGCCGAAGAAGAGAGCTGCGGCGCCTAAGAAAGACGAAGGCGAATTAGCGAGGACAAGGCAGTTAAGAGTAAGGATGAAACTTAAAGCAAGAAAACCCGCTTTCCACAGGCAGGAAGACTGGAGGTATAAGAGGCTTGATAAGGCATGGAGGAGGCCGAGGGGGATAGACAGCAAGATGCGGGTAGGACGTGGGGGTTGGCCTCAGCACATAAGCACAGGATACAGATCGCCTAAGAAAGTCAGATACTTCCATCCTTCAGGCAAGGAAGAAATGGTTGTTTCCAACGCAGAAGACTTGAGCAAAGCGGACTCTAAAAGGCATGTTATTAGAATAGCGCATACAGTAGGGTCTAGGAAGAGGATGAAGATACTGGAAAGAGCGGAAGAACTCAAGTTACGAGTTGTAAATTATAGAGGAGCAGAGCATGAAACTGAAGAGTAAGAGGCAGCTGGCTTCCAAGATACTGAAAGTTGGCCAAGGAAGGGTCTTGATCGATCCGAATAGATCGGAAGACGTTGAGACAGCCATCACGAGAGGAGAGATACGACGTCTCGTCCATGAGGATGCGATCAGGATCCGCCCAAAACGCGGCATAAGCCGCTCAAGAGCCCGCCTACTACACGAGAAAAGGAAGAAGGGCAGGCGCAAAGGAGAAGGACGTAGAAAAGGAACCCAAACGGCCGTCATCTCTTCGAAGGAAAGATGGATTACGCGGGTTCGGTCCTTGAGGAGGAAGCTGAAGAAACTGAGAGACAACAAAGCCATCACGGCGGACGCGTACAGGAAACTGTATGGTATGATCAAGGGAGGAGCCTTCGAGGATTCTGCTCATCTAGAAGAACATGCAAAAGCCACTAAGACTTCTAAACGGAGGTAAAATTCGTCTTGGCCAGAGGAGCACACTATCGCGTAGCTTTCAGGAGAAGAAGGGAAGGGGCCACAGACTATGCGGCCAGAAGAAAAATGATCGTTTCCAACCTACCGCGATTCGTCGTCAGAGACTCGTTAAAGAACATATGTATCCAATTGGTCAAGGCCACTGCCAAGGGAGATCAGACTCTAGTTTCCGCTCATTCCGAGGATATCAGAGACGAATATGGGTGGAAAGCTTCTCGAAGAAACTTACCAGCGGCTTATTTAACCGGCCTGTTGGCAGGCCACCGTGCCTTAGCCAAAGGCTGTAAGCAAGCGATCTTGGACATCGGGTTACAAGACACAACCGTTGGAGCCAAGGTTTTTGCGGCGTTGAAAGGAGCGATCGACGCGGGCCTAGAGATTCCGAACACCGGAGACATCTTGCCAAGCGAAGCGAGAATTAGGGGAGAACACGTGGCAACCTACGCGGAAGAGGTTGGTAAAACCAACCCTGAAGCCTACAAGAGGGTGTTTTCAGGGTATTTAGCGGCAGGTTTAAGGCCTGAGGAGCTACCAAAACATTTCGACCAAACAAAGAAGACGATCGAAGACGCGTTCAAAGGGGGACAGTAGAGACGACGGAGAAACAGACACGAGAAGTTGAAGGATGGGTTCCGCGCACAAGAGTTGGTAAGATGGTTTTTGAAGGTAAGATCACCTCCATAGAGGAGATATTCACTCAAGGATTGAAGATTCAGGAACCTGAGATTGTCACGACCCTTCTACCAAATCTGCAGGAAGAGGTTTTGGACATCGCTCTTGTTCAGAAGCAGACAGACGCGGGAGAGCGTTCGAGGTTCAAGTCTATCGTAGTAGTTGGGAACAACGAAGGGTTTGTTGGACTTGGTACAGGTAAGTCCAAACAAGTTCGATCGGCCATAGAGAAGGGAATCATAGACGCAAAACTAAAGATCATACCAGTACGTAGAGGGTGCGGAAGCTGGGAATGTGGCTGCGGAGAACCGCATTCTCTTCCTATGAAGGTTAGAGGGAAATGCGGAAGCGTTGTTATAGAGATTGACCCTGCCCCGAGAGGCTTGGGGATCGTTGCCGGCGATGTCGCAAAAACCATCTTACGACTCGCTGGAATAAAGGATTGTTGGACCAGAAGCCACGGTTCGACAAGAACGATTCCTTCATACACGTTCGCAACCTATAACGCGTTGAAGAACACCTATCAAACCGTTACCCCCATGGACTGGTCTGGGTGAGCGACTTGGGAGAAGAGAAGAACAGACCAATCGTTGTGTTGCGATTAAGAGGTAGCGTCAACATCCGAGGCGAAGTCGAGGACACCCTACGCCTTATGCGACTGCAAAGAAGAAACCACGCAACGATCATCGATAACCGCCACTCTAATGTAGGCATGCTCCAGAAGGTCAAGGACTACGTTACGTGGGGAGACGCCACATTGGAAACCATCGATCTTATGTTGAGGAATAGGGGAAGGACTCCTGGAAACAGAAGATTGACGAATGAATATGTCAATGGGAGGCTCGGATACAAGTCGATAAAAGAGTTGGCTGAGGCCGTTAACCGATCGGAGGCAAATTTATCGAAGATGCCGGGGTTAAAGCCCGTGTTTCGTCTACATCCTCCAAAAGGTGGGCTACGCAAAACTGTTAAGAAGGCTTACCCTGAAGGGGAACTCGGATACCGAGGAGAAGCTGTAAACGACCTTGTCAAGAAGATGCTGTAGCTTAAAACTCTTCGATTTCAGTCTCCTCAAATCCTGTAGAAAAACTAGTTTCCTGTGTTGGTTTTCTTTGCCTCATCGTGTAGGCTTGCTGTATAAGTTAGGTTAATCATATAAGAAGGTTTTTTAAAGGCCTGATGGAAAGGAAGCTAGATAGATTACGTCTCTAAGCAACGTTCAGAATGTAATTAACAGTGAGGGTTAAACGTGCCGCATGGAAAGAGGAAGATAAGGAAACAACGGGGCTCAAGAACCTACGGGTGGGGTCAGACGGGCCAACACAGGGGTGCGGGACGTAGAGGCGGTAGAGGGGCGACGGGATACGGGAAACATAAATGGACTATAACGGTGAAGTATAAGCCGAACTATTTTGGGAAGCATGGCTTCCACGCCGTAGCCGAATCCGCTGTCAAAGCGATAAACGTCGGAGAACTCCACGACGTTTCAGAAAGGCTACTGAGTGAACGCACTGCAAAGCAGGAAGAAAAAGACGTCACCCTAGATCTCGAAAGTCTTGGATACGACAAACTTCTAGGCAAGGGCAAGATTTCTAGGCCGTTGATTGTCAAAGTTAAGGAGTACTCCAAGAAGGCTGCCGAGAAGGTGGAAGCAGCCGGCGGCAGAATAGCAAAGCTGGAATGACCGCACATTCAAATTTAAGGTGAAATAGTTGCCGGGACGGTTCCTCAACATCTTTAGGCCTTTAACCGCCATAATGCCTGAAGTTGGTCAACCGGACCGAAGGGTTGGTTTTGGTGAAAAACTTCTTTGGACCGCCCTAGCTTTGATTGTTTATTTGGTTATGAGTGAGGTCCCTCTGTATGGCATAGCAAAAGGCGCGGGTGCAGACCCCTTCTATTACCTCAGAGTCATCTTCGCCTCCAACAGGGGGACCCTGATGGAACTTGGAATTGGACCTATCGTGACAGCGGGCTTGATTCTTCAGCTATTGGCCGGGTCGGGCATAATAAACGTGGACTTTGGGAACGATGATGATAAGACCCTCTTCACAACCGCAACCAAATTCTTCTCTATCGTTATGACCCTCTTCACCGCGAGCATCTATCTTTTAGGCGGTGCCTACGGGCAGCTTACGATCGAAGCCTCCGCGATCATATTCCTTCAGCTAATCGCTGCAGGTTTGATCCTCATGTTGCTGGACGAAATGGTGCAGAAAGGCTGGGGCATAGGAAGCGGGATCAGCCTCTTTATTATAGCTGGAGTAGCTCAGAGGATTTGGTGGAGCTGTGTAGCTCCATTAGGGCCAATGTCTGACGGAAAGTTCCTGGGAGCCATTCCCGCGTTCATACAGTCCCTACTGAGCGGCAACGGGTTGTTTTCAGCCTTTCACAGGCCTCAAAACCTTCCGGATATGCTTGGCTTCATCGCCACTATACTCGTTTTCATAATCGTGATTTTCTTCGAGAGTGTGAGAATCGAGATTCCCATAGCCCACGAGAGATTCAGGGGCTATAGGGCAAACTACCCTGTAAAACTCCTATACGCCTCCAATATCCCTGTAATCCTCTCCTCAGCGCTGTTTGCAAACATATACCTCTTCTCTCAGATTCTCTGGTCCAATTTTAACCAGAGTAACCAGAATTTCCTGCTCAACTTAATAGGAACATACAATGCGTCTAGCCGAGAACCGATCGGAGGATTAGTCTACTACGTCATACCTCCAAGAAACTTGGAAACCCTGACAGCCGACCCTTTGAGGGCTTTGATCTACGTAGGGATCATGTCAGTCATGTGTATCATGTTCGCCAGAATATGGATCGATGTGGGCGGAATGGGCTCCAGAACAGTCGCGAAGCAACTGATGGATGCCGGAATGCAGGTGCCTGGCTTCAGAAGAGCGTATCAACCACTGCAGCAGCTCTTGGACAGGTACATCCCAACTCTCACTGTGCTAGGAGGCCTGATCGTAGGGGTCATCGCTTCGCTCGCAGACTTTCTAGGCGTATTCGGTACAGGAATGGGTGTGCTACTTTCCGTAGGAATACTTTATCAGTTATATCAGCAACTTGCGCAAGAGCAGATCTTTGAGATGTATCCGATGCTTCGTCGATTCGCAGGCTAGGGCATCGAGATGAAACGCAACATCATAATCGTTACGGGCATCCCGGGCGTTGGAAAGACCACGGTTCTAAGAGAGCTTGAAAAACTCGCGGAACTGGAGAAGTTGAAGATAACCATCATAAACTACGGTTCCATGATGCTTGAAGCAAACAGACTTCTGGGGGAAGCCCTAGGAAGAGACGACTTAAGATACGCGTCCATCAGGCTGCAAAGAAAACTTCAAGACATAGCAGCCTCCGAAATCGAAAGAAGGATTGACGCGCTCGACACGGTTGTAATCGATACTCACATGATCATCAGAACAGATACTGGATATTGGCCGGGCCTGCCCTTTGCCGTTTTAGAGAAGCTGAAGCCGGATCTACTCGTCTTAATAGAGGCCGACCCCAAAGAGGTCGTGATGAGAAGAACCAAAGACAGAACGAGAATAAGGGATAAGGTTGCGACAGGAAAGATAAAGGAAGAAATAGAGTTCGCAAGGCTTATAGCTGCATCATGCGCCACTTTAACTGGGGCTCCGGTCAAGATCGTGGATAACCCGACGAAGAAGACGACCAAAGCTGCAAAGGAAATACTGGATACCATAAAGATGTTGGGTGAAGAGCACCATGTTTGAAGGCATCATAAATTGGGTAAAGACGGCTTTGTCCCCTTTTCTAGAGATGCCTAACTCAACCCTTTTCATCTTCGGTCTGACACTGTTACTTACCTTACTTACTGTGGCCGCGAATAGGCTACTTACAGATGTTGATCAGCTCCGCGAGTATGAAATTGAAACTAGACAATACACGAAAGAGCTGAATGAGGCTAGAAGGAGGAAAGACAGACGGGCTATTTCCAAGCTTGAGAGAAAGGAGCCTAGGATAAGGAGCATACAGCAGATTGTGGCAAAACAGAGGTCCAAGGTTTCATTGATATTCATGTTTCCGCTTATGGGGTTGTTCCTACTTTTGGGAGCGATTTACTCAACAAACATTGTGGCTGTCCTACCGTTCAACGCTCCTTTGTTGGGACAGAATCTGAGCTTCAGCTGGTGGTACCTTATCTGCTATTTTATGTCATACACTTTACTTTCCCGCTTCTTTGGGCTTACATTTGAGACGGGGGAAAGCACTCCCAAGGCCGAGATCCTGCCTGAGAGACGTAAATGAAGCCGATAACCTGGACTCGTCCTTAAGAGCCCAAGGATAGCACTTTAATCAAAGTGATAGATCATTAGACATAACTCACTAGTAGGCGTACTATGTTCTACTTAGCACGCAAAAGAATACTGTGTGAGGTGGCGGGAGTGGCAGATTTGGTAATAACAATCAGCGGATTACATGGGACAGGTAAGTCAACATACGCCAAGATGCTTTCAAACGAGTTTGGTATACGCCACGTATCATCCGGAGAATTGTTCCGGAAGATAGCTGAAGAGAAAGGAACATCGGTGGAACGTCTGACCAAGATGGCTGAGAAAGACAAAGAAATCGACTGCCTTATCGATGAAAGGACTAAGAAGGAGGCAGAGAAAGGATCCGTCGTAATAGACGGACTATTGGCTGGCTGGTTTGCGAAGCCGTACGCAGACATCAAGATATACCTAAAGTCTCCTGACGAGGACAGGATACGGCGGATCGCCAAACGAGATGGAGTGCCATATGAAGAAGCTGAAAGAGAAACGTTATTTCGGGAAAATGCCGAAAGGAAAAGGTTTAAAAAATTTTATGGCATTAACCTAGACGATACGTCAATCTACGACTACGTAATAAACACGAGCTTGATGACGTTGGAGTCAAACTTGAGGTGTCTGAAGATGTTTGTGCAGGAATACGTTTCAAACCGTTCGGAGGAAACGTGATGCCGGCCATAGAAGTAGGCAGAATCTGCGTTAAGAACGCGGGAAGAGAGGCAGGCCAGAAGTGCGTGATCGTGGACATAGTCGACAAGTCCTTTGTCCTGATTACTGGGCCAAAGGAACTAACAGGCGTAAAGCGTCGAAGAGTAAACATCGATCACATTACACCCACGGAAGAGAAGATTAAGATTACAAAAGGCACTTCAGACGAGGAGGTTGTCAAGGCGCTTAAAGGGGAGAAGCCAGCGAAGAAGCCTGAAGCTAAGAAGACAGAAGCAAAGAAGAAGGCGGCAAAAGCAAAGACGAAAACGCAAAAGAAAGTAGTTTCCGTTAAGAAGGGGGAATGATTGGAGCCCACGCCACCTTGGAAAGTTAGCCGCGAAATGCTTGTCAAGGCTGAAGAGGACTTGGATCCATCGTATGGTTGCTATCCGGGAAACAGACCAATTCTAGACCATCTGGCTTACGGTGTCATAAACCTTGACAAGACGCCTGGTCCTACGAGTCACGAAGTCGTTGCATGGGTTAAACGCATATTGAAGGTCAGACGCGCCGGTCACGGGGGTACCCTAGAGGCTTAAGCCGGGGAAATCCGAAGGTAACAGGCGTCCTACCAGTTACGCTGGAGAATGCTACAAAGATTGTACAGATCCTCCTCATGACCGGAAAAGAATACGTTTGCGTCATGAGGTTACATTCCAGTGTTTCGGAAAAGAAAATTGAAGAAGTGATGAACGAGTTTGTTGGGGAGATCTACCAGAGACCTCCCCTGCGTTCCTCGGTTAAGAGACAGGTTAGAAAAAGGAAAATCTACTACATAGAAGACTTAGAGTTTCAAAGGCAATATGTCCTTTTCAGGGTAGGATGCCAAGCCGGAACATACATCAGGAAACTCTGCTTCGACGTGGGCGAGGTTCTAGGATCCGGGGCTCATATGGTGGAACTCAGAAGGACAAGAACAGGACCATTCCAAGAAGACGAGAACCTCGCTACCCTTTATGATTTAAGCTACGCATACGCCCTTTTTGAGGAAAAAGACGAGTCTTACCTCAGAAAGATAGTCCAACCAGTTGAGAACGCGTTGAGCCTCACTCCGAAGATTTTTGTTCGCGATTCTGCTGTCGACGCCCTCTGTCATGGCGCCAACCTAGCCTTGCCCGGCGTTCTAAGGCTTCACTCCGGGATTAAGCCCAGAAACGTTGTTGGCATTTTCACACAAAAAGAGGAGCTGGTCGCCCTAGCAAGGTCTCTGATGTCAAGCGAGGAGATGATGACTAAGGATCACGGTATAGCCGCCGATGTTGAAAGAGTGGTAATGACCCCGGGAACTTATCCATCTATGTGGAGGAGTGGTCGGAAGCAAGCTTAAAGAGGGCCTTATCATTCTAGAAAGCTAGCGGCCGGGGTCGCCTAGATTTCACCGCTTCCTAGTGAAAGGGAAATCTGGTATGGCGCAGTTGTCCAGACGGACAGCGTATGCCTGGAGTCTTCAAACGGCAGTAAGCCTGTGATCCTTCTGGGTTCCAGGGGTTCAAATCCCCTCCCCGGCGCCACATCCTATTCTTGATCGATTTAGTGAATCGATCAATCTTGCTTTTTGGTGATCATTAACTCTACTGTAGGAGTGTAGGAAACCTCTTGAAGCCGCTATAGGGATTGAGAAGGTTTATTATCTTGATGTTAATATTGCTCTTGAACCATCCACAATTTGAAGGGCGCTAAAAATTTATATAGTTTTGAGGGCCTCGGTAGCTAAAACGCATGGTGAATACGATTGTCCAGAGAGTTCCGTCACATCGTAAGGATTTATGGAACCGATTTAGACGGCTCTCAGAATCTGGATTTCGCGATAAGAAGGATTGGGGGCGTGGATAAAGCCATGTCCAACGCCGTTGTCAAAGCGACGGGTTTGAACCCTAGAGCTAGACTGGGAGAGGTGAGCGATGAGGATTTGCGCAAGATAGAGGAAGCTCTTAAAGATCCCGCTAAGCACGGTGTACCATCATGGCTCTTGAATCATAGGAAAGACCTTCAAACCGGAGAGAGCTTCCACTTGTTGGGTTCCGACCTGTCTCTAAGAGTTAGGTCTGACATTGATTTCATGAGGAAGATTCAGAGTCGAAAGGGCATTCGCCATTCGCTGGGTCTAAAGGTTAGGGGTCAACGAACCAAGACGACTGGTAGAACGGGAAGGGTTGTCGGAGTCAAGAAGAAGGGAATAATAGCAGCAGCCCGTGCAAAAGAGGAGAGCGGGTGATCAAGCATGGGAGATCCTAAGAGGCAGAGAAAGAAGTACGTGACACCCAAGTATCCTTGGTCTAGGGGCGAGTTAGACGCGGAAATCAGGCTAATAGGCGATTACGGCTTAAGGAACAAACATGAGCTTTGGCGCCACTATACCGAACTGTCAAAGTACAGGGCATTGGCTAGGAAACTGCTTGGAAAGACGGCTGAAGAACGAGTCGAAGCCGAGAAACAACTCATTTCAAAACTCTACTCCTCAGGCCTTGTATCCGAGAATGCAAGTCTAGATGATGTTCTGGACTTGTCGATCAAAGACGCTTTGGAGAGGCGGCTTCAGTCAATAGTACTCAGGCAAGGACTAGCAAAGAGCCCGCAACAGGCACGGCAACTGATCGTCCATGGACATTTATCGATTAAAGGAAAACGGGTTAAGTCACCGAGCCGCATCGTCAGCAGGGATGAGGAAAATGCCCTAACATACGCGTCGACCAGTCGTTTGTCTAATCAAGATCACCCGTTGCGGAAAGATCTTTCCCCTCAAACAGGATCCTAAAGTTAAAAAGACACGTCCAAGAACAGATTAGCACTCTTTCAAGAAAGACTTAAAATGGATTAGTCTAATTCGGTCAAGAGGAAAATCCATGAGTAGGACAAAAGACCGGTGGGCTCTGGCAAAGATCTATTCCTCATACAACAACACGCTGGTCCACATAACAGATCTAACCGGCGCAGAGACCGTCGCAAGAGGTACCGGTGGAATGTTTGTCAAACAAGACAGGTACCAATCCAGTCCTTACGCCGCGATGCAGGCAGCCGCAAGCGCCGCCCAAATAGCCAAAGACAAAGGAATAAACGCCATTCATATTCAGGTACGTGCCCCTGGAGGGCAAGGATCCAAAACGCCTGGACCTGGAGCCCAAGCCGCGATACGCGCGCTTGCCCGGTCTGGACTCAAGATTGGACGCATAGAAGACTTGACACCAATACCTCATGACGGAACAAGGCGACCAGGCGGCCGCAGAGGGCGACGGGTTTAGCAGATTCTGTGGATACTATATATCAAGAATAAACTTTACAGAGAACCCTCCGTCCTTCTTCGCTATCTCCATTCGATGATAAGTGACGGCTTTCACCGCAACTTTCGAAGGGTGCTTCTCTGGATCGAACGGCTCTCCAAAGATCTCTGCTATAAGCGTGTAACCTTCTGGCTTCTTACGTATCTTAACGTTAAATTTGGAGTATAGTTTCCCTTCAACTTCAAACTTGAGAAGCAACGCCTCTAGCCATGAATAGAGGAGAGCATACTCGTCTTCACCTGCTATCTCCACTGTCTCCTTGAGTTCGGGCCTGATGGTCTTTGTGTCGGTCATAGTTTCGAACATGGCTAAGGCCGCGTTTTCGAAGGCCTCCTCAAAGGTTGCCCCGTAGGCGGCCACATAGACATCTGCAGTGTGTTCAAGGAACTCGAACTTCTTCAACGATCCTCACCCGTAGTTCTACTGTAGAGAGAAAGACAAAGTATTTATTCCATGCGATTTGCCACATTTTAGCAAAGCCGGGATGGCTGAGTGGATTAAAGCGCAGGCCTTGAGATCAAACCAAGAGAGCCTGTGATCCTTCGGGATCTCAGGGGTTCAAATCCCCTTCCCGGCGCCAAATGAAATTAGAGACAAGAACCTATTGTATGCTTGGCTTCAGACGATGACGCGTTTAATTGTGCGAATAATGCGAACAAGTCTAATTAAAAACCTGTAAGCCTCAGATGCCTTCAGGAAATTATTCTCTTGAGGTCGGCTGTGTCTTCAACAACAGTCCTTTGCCTGTGTACGAGAATACTTAGATGAGGGTGATTTCGATGAAAACCTCGTCCGGAACCTTGAGTCGCATTACCCTCCGCATGACGCGTTCGTTAGCCTCAACCTCTATGAGCCGCTTATGGATTCGCATCTGATATCGGCTCCAGGTGTGCGTTCCCTCTCCGCACGGTGACCTCCTTGTTGAAACCGTGAGTCGTTTAGTCGGTAGAGGTATGGGTCCGGTCATCTTGACGCCTGTCTTGTCAGCTATCTCTTTTATCTCCCCGCATAATTCGTCTAGTCTTCCCTGATCTTTGCTCGTTAGACGTATTCTTGCTTTTTGAACCATTTGGCTTCACTCGAGGGAAGTTTCAATCTGAATAAGTAACGTTTAAGCTTTTGTTATCAAAATCACACATGACCCACGGAAAGTCTTTTGCCCTAGAAAAGGAGAGAGAAGTAAAGATTAGCCTTTCTGTGTAACCTCTTTTACGATGCCTGCGGCTATCGTTGTACCCATGTCTCTTACAGCGAATCTTCCGATCTGAGGAAGCTCTGAATATGGCTCAATGACTATCGGCCTCAGCGGCTGTAACCTTACGATCGCTCCGTCACCCGTTTTTATGAAGGCCGGTTTCTCCTCTGTGGCTTGGCCTGTTCTTGGATCAAGTTTCTTGATCAGTTCCGAAAACGTTGTAGCCATCGTGCAGGTATGCGCGTGTAGTACTGGCGTGTATCCCTGTGCGATCGCTGTTGGGTGGTATATCACAACTATCTGTCCTATGAACTCTTTAGCAATTGTTGGCGGGTTACTTTCATGTCCAGCGACATCTCCTCGGCGAATATCTTGCTTTGCTACGCCTTTGACATTGAATCCGATGTTGTCTCCCGGAACGGCTTGGGGCATCTGGACGTGATGAGTCTCGATCGACTTTACCTCACCCTTCGATCCCGAAGGATTGAAGACAAGTGTGTCTCCCACCTTCAGAACGCCTGTCTCAACGCGTCCAACAGGTACTGTTCCTACTCCGGTAATGGCATAGACGTCTTGAACTGGAAGCCTTAGAGGCTTGTCAAGAGGTTTCGGTGGAACCACAAACTTGTCAAATGCCTCAATCAGTGTTGGCCCCTTATACCAAGACATGTTCTTGCTTGGCTCCACCATGTTGTCTCCGGTCCATCCAGAGATCGGGATCATCGGGATGCTCTCAGGCTTATAGCCCGTCATTTTGAGGAGGTCTGTGATTCCGTCTTTGACTTCTTCAAACCTCTCTTGACTCCATTGGACTGTCTTATCATCCATCTTTGTTATCGCGACTACAAGCTGGTTTACTCCAAGCGTGTAGGCTAGGAATACGTGCTCCCTTGTCTGACCGCCCGGCCCGGTTCCAGCCTCATAGTCTCCCTTCTTAGCTGAAACGACGAGCAAAGCGGCATCCGCTTGACTCGTACCAGTTATCATGTTCTTGACGAAGTCTCTGTGGCCTGGAGCATCGATGACTGTAAAGAAGTACTTGGGCGTTTCGAACTTCCAGAAAGAGAGATCTATTGTCATTCCCCTTTCTCTTTCTTCTTTCAGCCTATCTAGAACCCAAGCGAACTTCACTTCTTCAATGCGCATACCGTACTTTGTGGCTTCTGCTTCGTGCTCCTTTATTGCCCTGTCGCTAATAGTGCCCTTTAAGAGCAGTAGGTGGCCTACTGATGTGCTTTTTCCGTGGTCTACATGCCCTATCGTAACCAAGTTCAAGTGTGGTTTTTCGCTACTCAAACTTTTTACACGCTCATTTTTGTCCTTTCAATTTAGGTTTAACGTTCTATTAGATAAGGATTAACCTTTTGATAATAAAGTTTATATTAAGAGTTACGGTTAGACGCTGCTCAAATCGGCGAGTGAGTCCTTTTGGTTAGAACAGAGAACAAGCAAGAAGAAAGAATAGAGCTGTTCGGTAAATGGTCGGTCGATAATGTTGAAGTGACTGAGGCAGGCCTAAAACGTTACATTAGTGTGGGGACAACCTATCTGCCTCACAGTGGAGGAAGACACGAACATAAGAAGTTCAGAAAATCGAAGGTGTCAATTGTAGAGAGACTTGTGAACAGTATGATGCGGCACGGCCGATCGGGTGGCAAAAAAGCCAAGACGGAGAAGATAGTGAGGGGTGCTTTCGATATCGTAAACTTGAAGACTGGACTAAACCCGGTTGAAGTCTTGGTCAGAGCCGTACAGAACGCCGCACCATGCGAGGACACCACGCGCATAACCTATGGAGGCATCGTATACCACATGTCTGTCGATGTGGCCCCCCAGAGGCGGGTAGACGTGGCTTTAAGGTTTACGGCGGTAGGAGCTGAAAATGCGTCCTCTGGCACCCAAAAGACAATTGAGGAATGCTTAGCCGACGAATTGATCTTCGCGTCACAAGGGGACAACAGAAGCTACGCAGTTAAAAAAAGGAACGAAATGGAAAGAATTGCACTCTCATCACGTTAAGATATGAAAACCTCTAATTGATGAGAGCCAAGACATACTCATTTGCTTTTTGAATACGCCTTTCTAGCGGACAGGTTTCTCGGCTTTCCCGAGTATCAAAGACTTTAGAGACACACCGTTCACACTAGTGACCTGAAACCCTACGCCCGGAATATCGCCCATAGCGCCGCCTCTGCTTCCACCGATCCCGCAAACTATGACCTCATCATGTTCATCCACATAATTCATTGCTCCGTCACCAGGGAGGAACGCCGTGAGCTGCCTGCCGTTTTTGATCAGTTGAACCCGCACGCACTTCCTTATGGCACTATTTGGCTGTTTACTCTCAACGCCGACTTTTTCCAGCACTATGCCCCGTGCTTGAGGAGCCGCTCCGATGGGGTTTGCCTTAACGTCGAGCTTAAGTACTCGTCTTTTATAGTAAGAATCCTTCCATCTGAAGTGCTGACGCTTCTGCTTTAGTCTGCGCCCAGCGTATAGGCCTCTTGGAGATTTTTTGCCCATTTGTTTGCATCACTTGTAATGGCTTGCGTAGTTTCTGGTCGCCAAGGATTTATTTATTGTTTGTGTTTTGGGGCTATGAACGGTATGGAATATTCTAGCAAGGGAGTGTATCGTCTCAAAACGTCTTCTTAAACTCAGCTGAATCGTGAGATAACTAGCCGACTGTCCGTCGAAGCTAACAGTTTTTCTACCTTATGACTAAATTATCTACTTCAAAATATCTCTTGATGAGAAAGCGGATCTTCTCAGCGTTCTTCCCGTTTCTTCCTATCGCGATACCTTTGTCGCGGGGTTCTATTATCGCAACGGCCATCTTCTTGCCATCTGGCCTCTCAGTTACACGTATCTCTTTGACCTGAGCCGGCGCAAAGGAGTTCTTTATGAATCCGGTGAGGGTCTCGGCGTATTCGACGAGTTCAACGTCTTTACCGATCATGCGCCTAAGCATCTTAACGTGGGAACCCTGCTTTCCAACGGCGAGACCGATGTCTCCCGGCTTAACCACGAAGATCAATCTGTTCAATTTGCCGTCTATTACACAGTCTTTGGCCACGACGCCCGTAACGTTTTCGAAGACGGAGATGTAACGCATCTCATCGCCTGTAAGCCTAATCTTACTTGACATCCGATCTCTCCACCAGTTTTAGAATTTCAGAGTCGCCGGGATCCCTTATGGTGATGGCTGAAACGTTAAAGGGCTTTGCACAGATCCTTCTCAGGTCTTGGATCGAACTAGGTGAGAGGTAAACCGGAATGCTTGAAAGCTGGGCGCAGTACTGTATTTCCTTCCTCAGGCTTTCAGGACAATTTGATGCCAGTATCACCATCTTCGCTTTTCCTGTCCTAACTAGATCTCTAGCTTGCTTGGCCCCTATTACAGCTTTTCCGGTCTTGAAGACCGTTTTTATCGCCCCTTCCAAGTCCACCAAATCACGGTTACCTCAGTTTTTCCTAATGACGTTCAGACTGATTTCCCTTGCGTTGATCTGATGTTGCGCCTCCCATATATAGATCGATGAGGCCTGTACCGATGGGTACGCTCTGACCTACGATAACTGATTCCGTTACGCCCTTGAGGCTGTCTGAGGCACCTTTCGTGGCGGCGTCTACGATCGTTGGCATCGTAATCTCGAAGGCGGCTCTTGCAAGTACACTTGACTTTTCTCCACTCACACCGTGCCTTCCTATCTGATGAACCTCACCGGTGTATGTCATGATGTCTGAAACAAGCATGATATGCCTCAAGTCTACGTCCAGACCTTGTTCCTCCAGAACTCCGACCGCTTCACGTATGATGGCGTTTCTGGCAGCCTCTATTCCGAGGGTTTCAGCGATCTCGTGAATGTCGTTGGTCACTGTTCTCTTCGGATCAACGCCTGGAACCCTTAGAACCTTTGGCAGGTTGGATCCGTCTGTTTTTAGCAACCATTCGTTCTTTTCTTCTGTCACGAGGACTCTGCGTATGCCTGAGACTCCGCTGACTTGCATTGACGAAACTTTGCCCAACAACTTTCTGAGGTCTGAAACGGATGCTTTAGGAGTTATTGTGATGCTTTCTTTACCAACTTTTACGTCGCAGTTTGGAACAGGGATCAAGGTTTCAAGATCCTCGATCTTGAGTCCTCGCTCCTGCATCGCACTCTTATCCAGATCCACCACTATCGCCACCTTATCAGGCTCGATGAATATTGTTTTCGCTATGTCCTCCACGGTGGTCTGGAGTATCTTCTGTGCGACCTCGGTTGCCTTTTTCCTGCTGACTCGATGCTCTTTGTCGAGGTATATTGACATTATCGGTGTAGACGGTGACCGACGAGCGTCAACGATCTCGATAAGTCGTGGGAGACCTAAGGTGACGTTCATCTCCTTCACACCCGCATAGTGGAAGGTCCTCAAGGTCATCTGGGTGCCAGGTTCCCCTATAGATTGAGCCGCTACTATGCCAACCGCCTCTCCGGGCTCAACCAGAGCCTGCTTATAGTTTTTGACGGCGGTGGACACGGCTTCGTCAACACCTTTCTTGCCCGACCTTGCCTTCAACAGTTCGGTTTTGAGTTCTGACTGGAGCGTGGGGGTAAGTTCAGAAGCTGAGCTTTGTACCACCTTCTCAATGTACTCCTTACTGGAGGGTTTACCGCCCCTATCCGTAATCCTAATCATCTCGACGAGCCTCTTTATGTTCACAGCCTTCCCGTGATCGCTTTTAGCGGGGTCGACGCCGTCCTCGCCATGCTTGAAGCTGACTATGTCTCCAACGGAGTTTCTAACGGTTTCATCATATTCGACTCGCAGATGTTCTAGAGCGTTTATCAGTCTACGTTGCATATACCCGCTCTGCTGAGTACGAACGGCAGTATCTACCAGACCCTCTCTTCCACCCATAGCGTGGAAAAAGAATTCAATGGGATTCAAGCCGTCTCTATATGAGGAGTGAACGAAGCCTCGGGCCTCCGGACTGGGGTCATCTGCATTGAAGTGGGGGAGCGCTCGACCCCTGTATCCGATAAGTATCCTCTTCCCTCTCACAGACTGCTGCCCAAGACAGGCCGACATCTGTCCTATGTTCAGGCTAGAACCCCTAGCACCTGTCCTGGTCATGATAATTCCATGGTTGTCCATTGTGAAGAAGCCGTCGGCAACCTTTCCAGCATCGTCCCTTGCCTGGGCGAGTTTATTCATTATATATATCTCAAGCGATTCGTCCAAGGTTTGCCCCGGAAGCCTTTGAAGGGTCCCATTCCTGTAGTCCTTGATAAGTTCATGAACGTCTTTCTCAGCCTTTCCAACGACGTCTTCGATCTTCTTCTTCGCTTTGCCGGAGAGGTCGAGTTCATCGATCGAGAAAGTGAAGCCTAATGTGGAGACGTATTCAACACAGAGTTTACTTAGGGAGTTTAGGAAAGCTTGTCCTACCTCGGTCCCGTAGTCCTTCACAATTCTGTGCAGCATGCTTTCGGATCTTTCGGCGCCGATGGAGTTCTTGTCGATAACTCCACACTTCAGTTCGCCTTTTCTAACGACGACGTAGGCGTCGTTTTCGCATTTTTCACGCAGACATTTGTTGCATTGTTTGCACGTACCTGCCTTCAGCATGTAGTTGAAGCTTTTAGGCAGTAGGAGGCTGAAGATCTGTTTCCCGGTCCAAAGAGGTCTTGTTCCCTTCACCTCTGGTTCAGGCAGGGGATCATCGTATCCGATGGCGGTTAGAAGACGAGAAGTCTCTTCCATCCCAAGCTTTGTGGATTTGCGTGTTAAGATGTAGGATGCGCTGATGTAGTCTCGAATGGCTCCAATTATGGGTCCACCGTAGCGCGGCGACAAGATTTGATCCTGAACCCTCATCAACATGTGAGCATCTGTTCTCGCCTCCTCGCTCTGGGGGACATGAAGGTTCATCTCATCCCCATCGAAATCGGCGTTGTAGGGGACGCAGACGCAAAGGTTTAGTCTGAAGGTCTTATACGGCAGCACCTTTACGTTGTGAGCCATTATGGACATTCTGTGCAAGGATGGTTGCCTGTTGAATATCACGGTGTCGCCATTCCTAAGGTGACGTTCAACGGTGTATCCGGGCTGTATAGCCTCTGCGATTTTCTCTCTTTCCGCGACGAACTCCAGTCTTAGACGTTTGCCGTCAGGCCTCACGACGTAGAGGGCACCAGGATAGTTGGCTGGACCGTTAGCGATGAGACGCTTCATCTCATCGATGTTAAAAGGCGTAACCTTCTCAGGAATCGTCAGTTGCTCGGCAACGTCGCGTGGAACGCCCACCTCATTTATCCCAATATTGGGGTCTGGAGATATTACTGTCCGTGCTGAGAAATCCACCCTTTTGCCCGAGAGGTTGCTTCTGAACCTGCCCTCCTTACCCTTGAGCCTCTGAGACAGAGTTTTTAGAGGCCTCCCGGATCGGTGACGTGCCGGGGGGATTCCAGAAGCCTCGTTATTGAAATACGTTGTAACATGGTATTGCAGAAGCTCTGCCAGATCCTGAATTATCAGGGTCGGTGCGCCCGCTTCAATGTTCTCCTTCAATCTTTGGTTTATCCTAATTATGTCGACGAGTTTGTGGGTCAGATCGTCTTCAGACCTTATTCCCGACTCAAGCGTTATAGAGGGTCGGACGTAAACAGGGGGCACGGGCAAGGTTTGGAGGACCATCCATTCAGGCCGAGCCACGTTTGCGTCGAAGCCCAAGATGGCGAGTTCCTCGTTCGGAATTCGCTCAAGCCTCTCCCGTATTATACTGGCGCTGAGCTTTCTGGCGCCGCCGTCTTCCAATACCTCGTGGAAGGTGGTCGGTTTACTGAACTTTATTTTGAGTTGCTTCGCACCGCAATATGGGCAGACGGCGTTCTTCTTCGCCGCTTTCTCGACGTTCTTGTAAAGTATCTCTGGTATGGCGCCCAGCATACTCACCGCTTTGTTGATCTTCTCACGGTGTTGCTGAACCTTGTCTTCCGCCAAAAGAACGCGACCACAGTTTCGACACGTGGTTGTGAGAAGCTTGTAGATTAGTTTTCCAAACTCCACGTGGACTACCGGAACCGCCAACTCGATGTTGCCGAAGTGACCGGGACAACGAGCCGCCATGTTGCCGCAGGTCTTGCACCTTTGCCTAGGCTCCAGAGTCCCAAGGCGACCATCCATGAGGCCTGTCGGTATCGGCGCCCCGTCCTCATCGTAAGTGTCCGCTGTCCGTATCTCCACAACTGAGAGCCTTCGTATCTCGCTGGGAGACAGGAGGCCGAACATTATCTGCTCCACAATCTTGTAGGGCTCCGCTTCGATAGCCATTTCAGGCCCTCCCTTTGAGCGCCAGTCTCGGCGCGATGCATAGACTCATCAACTCTTGCAATAGTAGCTTGAAAGCATAGGAGATGGCTATTGGCGAGACGGTTGATCCCTCGCCACATATTCTACAGGCGTATTTTCTTTGTTTGAAGTCGTAGTATGCTATGAAGCCGCATTTTTCGCAGACGTATATGACGCTCTTGTCCGATTCTTCGAGTAGCCTGTCTTTCAGGAGTAGGGCGGCGCCGTATCCGATGAGGCAGTCTCTTTCCATCTCTCCAAACCTTAAGCCTCCTCCTCTGGCCCTGCCCTCGGTGGGCTGCCTGGTAAGCATCTGCACCTGTCCTCTTGCCCTAGCATGGATCTTGTCCGCCACCATATGGTGAAGCTTCTGATAGTATACTAGGCCGATGAATATGTTTGCCTCGAACTTCTCCCCTGTGAAGCCGTCGTACAGGACTTCTCTCCCACTGTGTTGGAAGCCGAGATCCAGTAGCTTCTTCCTGATTTCCTCCTGCGTCTCATTGCAGAAGGGTGTGCCGTCTACAGGCGTGCCCTCTAAAGCCGCTACTTTTCCTGCGATGGACTCGACGAATTGGCCGATCGTCATCCTCGACGGGAAGGCGTGGGGATTTATTATTATGTCCGGAACTATTCCGTCTTCAGTGAAAGGCATGTCCTCATGAGACATGATCATGCCGATCACCCCTTTCTGCCCGTGACGGGATGCAAACTTGTCTCCTAGCTCGGGAATACGCTGGTCTCTCACTCGAACCTTTACCAGTCTGTTGCCTTGAACGGAGCTCATCAGAAACGCACCGTCAACCGTTCCCAGCTCCGCGGGCCTCACAGTGATGGAGGCGTCCCTCCTCGTAGGGCCTTTAACCTCAAACTCTTTATACTCTTCTAGGAATCTTGGAGGACTTGTCCTTCCGACCAGCACCTCGTTTTCATCTACGAGCGATTCGACGCCGATGATTCCGTCCTCTTCAAGCCGCTTGTAGTACTGTTCGCCCCTGTAGCCTCTTGTGTCGGGGGAGGGCGTCTCAAACTTGTCTTTCATTCCGCCAAGGTACTGTCTTCCTTCTGCCTCGTAGACGCGGTAGAAGAAGGATCGCCCCATTCCACGCTCTATGGAGGACCTGTTCAAGACGATGGCGTCTTCCATGTTGTAGCCTTTGAATGAGATGACGGCCACGACGCAGTTTTGTCCAGAAGGCTTCTCGCCTTGGCCCAAGAGTTCCATCGGCCTCGTTACAACCAAAGGCCGTTGTGGGTAGTGGAGAATGTGGGAACGTGAGTCCACGCGATTGAAGTAGTTGGTTGCGTATACGCCGAGGGCTTGTTTAACCATCGCGGCCTCGTAGGAGTTTCTCGGAGATTGATTATGCTCCGCGTACGGGATTATCGATGTGCATATGCCGAGGATCATGTAGGGCGCTATTTCCAGATGCGTGTGTTTAGCCGTCAAGTTTTCAGGGTCTAAAGCTATGTAAGCGTTCTCTTCTTCCTCAGCATCTAGAAACTCTATGTTGCCTTCCATTATGAGGCTTTCCCAAGAGACCTCGCCCTCCTTCAGCCCTGCGATCCGTTCGGGCGTGAGTTTCAATTCGCCGTCTTTGACGACTAACAGTGGGCGTCTGACTCTTCCAGCATCACAGTTCACGTAAACCTCTCGATAGATGCCTCCCTCGTATTTGTCGAAGCAGTAGGCGATGTTGACTTCAGGATCAACCTCGCCCTTTCTACGGGACTCTCTGAAGGCGTTTACAAGAGACTCTGGATCGTCGTGGTATCCTATCAGGAAGCCGTCCACGAAGACCCGTGCACTGTCTGGGCCTGACTTAGTAGCGACCTTCTCCGTTGCGACTACGCCAAGCCGATTTTTCAGGAAGTCCTTGACTTTCTCTGCGTCTGCTACGACGGATATGCTTGCCATCAACGAGAGGTTCTTTACAAGGCCGCAGTTGGAGCCTTCAGGCGTCTCGTTTGGGCAGAGGCGGCCCCAGTGGGTCGGGTGCAGGTCTCTGGCCTCAAAGTTCGGTTGGCTGCGACTGAGTGGAGACTGTAGGCGCCTTAGATGACTTAGGGTCGAAATATAGTTGGTTCGATCTAAAAGTTGAGTTATGCCGACTCTTCCACGACCCCAGTTCCCCGTCGCTAAGGCATGGTTCATACGATCTGTAACTATACCTGGCCTAACGGCCGCGTGGATTAGGAGATCCCTCTTCCTGACGCTCATACGGTCTAACTGATATTTTATGTCGCGGCACAGGCTTCTGAAGGCGACTCTGAAGAGGTCGGACAGAAGGGGCCCCGCCAGCCTAAGACGCTTATTGGCGTAGTGATCCCTATCGTCCTGTCTTCTATGCCCCAATTTCAGCTCTATAATTCTGGACGCCATCTCTTTGAGAAATTCGGCTTTCTTCAATCGATCTTGGCTGGTCTGACCGATGTGAGGGAACAGGTTTCTATCTAAGATTCCCTCGGCTCTCTTGATCCGGTACTCTTCGATCTGTCCGTAGGCGACCCTGTTTCCAAGGTACTCTATCGCGTCCTTCGTGGTGTTAACGCCGTACGCTTCTTCGAACGAAGGTTCAAGTTGATTCTGAATCTCGAGCTTACGAGAGACCAGTTCGGCTATTTCTTTGTCTGACTCTAGGCCAAGAGCCCTCATCAAGATCATCAACGGTATCTCTGTGGGCACACCCGGGATCGAGATATAGATGGCTCCGTCGGACTTCATTCTCATCTGGATTCTAGCTCTAAAGCCGACGGTTGTGGAGAAGACTTTCGCCCTGTAGACTGGTTTGGTTCCGCTTTCGTCGATGTCAACCAATATTCGGTTAGGAGCCAAATCCTCCATGGCAACGGTTACTCTTTCCGAGCCGTTCACTATGAAGTAGCCACCGGGGTCGCTTGGGTCCTCGCCCACTTCGACCAGTTCCTCCGGCGTCATCTTCGAGAGGAAGCAGAGTTTAGATTTGAGCATAACGGGAATGTCGCCGATGTAGACGGTCTCCGCTGAGCCTTCCTCACCGTCTTTGACCGGGATCATTTCAAGGTATATTGGAGCGGCGTAGGTGAAGCTTCTCAGGCGGGTTTCCATCGGATATACGGGGTGATCCGAACCGTCCACTTCCACTACTCGGGGACGAAATATTTCGACCTTACCCAGTTTAACTTTGAAAGGATAGTCCTGCGCCTCGATCGGAATCTCCCCGGCTTCATCAACGATCTCCTGTAAGCCTCTCTCTATGAAGTCGTTATATGAGTCGAGGTGCTGCTTGACCAAACCCTTCTCTTCGATGAATTTCTTCATCAACATCCATAAGTCTGAGTTTGAAGGACGCAGATCTACTCAACTCCGAACATTCTTTAATTCAGCCTCTAACAACATATCTATAAACTACTGACTCTCCAGCTGTCGAACTCTTTCTCACAATCTTTACTATAGAGTCAGGTTTGGCGTTGATGGCTTTTATGGCGGGATCAGAAGAGAGAATGTGAGGCAATTGATGCGCCTTCACCCGATATCTCTCTAGAACCTCTCGCGCTTCTTCTTCGCTTAGAAGTATGTGTTTGGGCACCAATTCGTGCTCAAAAATATTGTCATTCGTTTTCTCAGCCAACGGAAAGTCTCCTCCGAGCAGGTTTGACTAAAAAGCCACCTAGCCTAAGCTCTCTTCAGAGGTCTACTGCCTCCAAAACTAGAGGGTAACAACTAGCAGCGCTAAGAACTTTATAAACTTTATCGTGGCTTTCAGAGACAAAAACTGAGTTTCAAGCTTTGATGCAACGGTGGCTTGGCGTAGCCGATCGCGTCTCTAACGTCTGACGCAAAAGGTGTAGATGTGGCGGGCCCGCCGGGAATTGAACCCGGGACCACCGGGTCTCCTCCAGCAGGTAAAAGCCTCACCGAGAGACAGATTTGATATATCTATCGTATTTGCGGAGGTGTTTAGGATTATCTGATCCCACTTCCGCCATCCATCTTTCCACTATGTAGCCTCTGAGCGCGATCGCGTAGCAGACTCTTCTATCTTTCGATGCCGGCTTTTCGGCGTAGCAGCTGTGGTTGTATCCGAGCTTGCCAAGTATGTTAGTTACGTCTTCCACGAGAAGGTTCGAGCAAGTCTTTAGCTGAATTCTAGGGTATAACTTCCCGTTCTTCTTTTCAAGGTACATTGTACCGTCGGTGTCAAGTATTCCACGAAGGCATGCCTTGGCCAGGTTTTCAGTGTGCGATATGTCCGTTGGGATTCTTATTCCAAGTTTCGGACCCAGAGGTAAGCCTAGACTAGCCTTGAAATTGACCAGTTCTTTTGAGCATATCTGGAAACCCATTGACCCACTCCAGAAGCGCAACTTTGGCTCACATTTATACAGTTTCTTAAACAACGGAAGGACCAGTTCATGATAGTATTGTCTATCGTCCTCTCTGTGTCCAGCCAAGGAGTATAGGCATCTACCTCGGTAAACACCCATACTACCATCTCCGATATGCGTGCCAACTTCCTCCGCCAGCGTGCCGTCGATCGAATCTGGAATGGCGACTTTCATCTGTCTCCCACCGGTGCTCTTCCTTGCTGAGCTACGGGCCCAAGCCCTCCATCGGAAGAGGGAAGATGGTTGACTTATAAGTGTTATTTGCTCAAAATCGCATTCTTGAATCCTTACGTATTCACGACCATAACGATTTTGACAGGGATCTTTGAGGCGAAGAAGATTTATATGTCAATTTTTGTTCTCTTTTGATTTGTCCCGCGGTAGCTCAGCTTGGTAGAGCTTCCGAGCCCCTCTACTCGTGAGTGGGGTGGAGACGCTGTAGATGCCCACCTTTGGTGGACGTCACCCAGCCTATCAGGCTAACAGACACCGGATTGTCGGGCGTTCAAAGACGAGACGCAACTTTGCGTCTTGCTGAAAATCGCTCCCGCGGGACCACCTAGACGCTTCTGATTTGACTTTGCCTTGCTAGCGAATGTTAAGGAAATGAAATCTTTATGGCCAATAGAAAGCCTTTGGTTTTGAGTTTAGTGACGCCCTGAACCAAGCTCACATCTTTATCCATTGAATTCTAATGAGACGTTGAGCGTGTTTAACCTAGGGTTACGAAAATGTTAGATATTTCTTACGTAATATAATTCTAATACTAGAAGCGTCTAACGCGAGCTGAGGGAGTGTGCGGAAGAACAGGATCGGTCACTTGGGAATAATAGGTTTTCTGGGATTGGTCGGCTTGATTACGGGAAATTTTGGGTTTTACGGCTTTTTCGGTTTCTTTGGGTTTTTCAGCGCTTTTGCAGGCAGGGACGGCGATGAAAGAGCTGAAAGGAACATCAACCGAGTGTGCAGAGATGCTTTCGTTTTCACTACAGTAACGTCAGCATTCTCTCTCGCCTACATAGCATCTTTCAAAGCCATGCAGGTCTGGCCGCTAGCACTATCTCTTCCTTTCTTTGCAATCGTATTATTCGCCCTATCCTATGTTTGCTACGACAGAAGAGGGGATTGAATACGCTGTATGAAGACGCAAATAAAGGAACTTAGGGAGAAACACAATCTTACGCAGGAAGATCTTGCAGCGAAAGTGAGTGTTACTAGGCAAACAATTCTCTTCTTAGAAAAAGGAAAGTATAACCCTTCCCTGAGATTAGCTCACAAAATTGCTCGTATTTTAAGGTAAAAATTGAGGATGTCTTCTCTTTCGAAGACGAAATAGAGAATGATAGAAAAAGCAAGAATTGAGAAGAGATCTTATTACGAATTCTTAATGGCGCCCTGGCCGGGATTTGAACCCGGTTCCCGTTACATAGCGTTTTGCTCTGTAATGTCGGGCGGGCGACAGCCGCCTATACTAGACCTGACTGTACTACCAGGGCTATCTGAGCCAGGCGCCGAATCTGATAAGTTACAGTGAGATACTTAACTTTTTATCCAAGAACATGTGGCGCTTGTGCGAATGAAAGACAAGAAATTTATAGCTCCTAGACTTCTGAAAGCTTGGGCCCGTGGCCTAGCCTGGATAAGGCAGCAGCCTCCTATACACCGTCTTTCGTAGAAGAAAGCTGCAGATCCGGGGTTCAAATCCCCGCGGGCCCGCTGTTCTTGCAATCCAACTGTTCGTCAAACTATTGCACACTAAACTCCCACTAAGAAGGCGATCAAACCCATCATCATGCAGACTAGAACAGCCCTCTTAACCATTCTAGCATTCTCCTTAGAGAAGTCTTTCAGCAGCAAAGCCGAGAGAGCGAGAAAACCTATGTCCGAAACTGCTACTAGAATAAGGTAGGTCAACTTTACCATGTTAAATATCAGAGGAATGAGGCTTATGGAAACGGCCGAGACGTATAGAACCACAGCCAATACCGCCGCCTTCCTAGAGCCGGAGACTAAGGCAACAGTTCTCAAACTTCTGATCCTGTCACCTTCGACATCCACTATGCCCTTGGTCACTTCTCTCCCCGTATTCGATAAGAATGCCATTAACGAAAACAATAGAAGTAGCGGTTCTATGGTACTTCTAACTAGGATACCCCCGTAAATGAAAGGGATTGCGACGCAAAAACTAACTATGAGGTTTCCGATAAAACCAAGTGCCTTGCCCTTTGTATTGTAAGCCGTCGACATCGTTAACGATAGCGTTGCCGCTAGAAGACAAGGAAGGCTAGTAATGAAAGCTGCTGATAATCCGATCACAACCAGCGTCGCAGCATATACTAAGGCCTCCCTAGTTGATACTGTTCCGCTGGGTATTGGACGATCTGGCTCATTCACAGCGTCAACTAGGCGGTCATAGTAATCGTTTACAATCATTGAAGCACCGGTTAAGGTGAAAGCTGTGATGAATCCGAGAGACGCCTCAGTGAGCGTGGGCAAAGTTCTTTTCAGCGCAATTATTGCACCTATAATTGTCGCGAATCCCATCATAGAAGAATTTACGACCCGGGTAAGGCGGAGCAGGCCGATTACCTTTCTCAAGAAGATATCCTTCGTTAAAACGTGAGCTTGGAGAGCGAGTAGTAGACGATTTCTCCTCTTCGATCCACTACAGCAAGAATAAGTTCTTTCTTTATGCTTTGGATAAAATGCAGAACCTCGTCGAGTTTGCTGATTGGAATTGGGTTGCCCTCACGTATCCCGAACACAATATACTTAGCCGCTTGTTCTCCGTATTTGCCCCTCTCATACAAGCGGAAGTCTATCCCGAAGCCGAAGCCGTCTCTGACCACGTATCCTCGACTCCTGAGGTCGCGGTATATCAGGTATCTGGTCCACGTCTCAGCATCTACACTTCTCAGCTTGTCAAACAGTGCGGTAAAGTTCAGTTCCTTACTGTCCTTAGAGTCGACGACGTGCAGCCTTTTTTCGGCGACTAAGTAGAGAGCTTCACAGGATCCTAGAGTAGAACCTTGTTCCTTTTCGCGTAGATTGCCGTATCCCCCTTGGTAGAGAAGTTCCGCATCTTTATGCAGCGGAACAATAACCTCTTTCCCTTCCAAGACCGCTTCGATTACTTCCTCCGACATAATATCACTTGTTTTTAAAAGTTTGATTGGCCAGACTTTTGCACTGAAGTGTGACTCATTTTTCTTACGGATTCGGGGATGAGACTCATACATCGGCTTCTATGTCTCGGGGTTTCAAAGAAGCGAAGTCTTACCTGCGCTGCGTCACGGTTATTACAACTTCGATCGGACATTTTGGCGTGTTCTGCAGCTTCTCCCTCCACTCGTTTTCGACGCCGATCAACGCATAGATGCCAGCGACCTCTGCCTTAGCCTTCATTATCATGTTCATCAACGTACTCGGCGTCTCCCCGGTTTTTATAACATCGTCTACAATCAGGACGCTGTCTCCTCTCCTAAGAGAGCCTTTGGGCAGATAGAGGGAGGTCACGACAGCAGAGTCGCCTGGAATGAATGTTTCCTCGATGAACTCTTTGATACCGACCTCTTTACTCTTCTTAGCGATGAGGAGGTCGACGTTTAATGCGTCGGCCACGACTGTCGCCAACGGTATGCCGTCCGTGGCGGCGGTCAAGACTTTGGTTACGCGTCTTCCGGCAAATTTTGAAAGCGCAAGTTGAGCAGCCTGCTTTAGAAGAGGAATATCGCTTATTATCGATGTGTTGTCGAAGTATCCTGACTCGTCGAACTTGATTCTTCTCCTAAGCTCTTCCTCAAGTCCCACGAGCTTCTTCAACACGACCCATATCTTCCGTGCTCTAGTTCCCCCGGGCAGAACATGCCCCTTAACATATCTACTTAAGACGGTGACAGGTAGCCCGGTTTTGGAGGCCATCTCCCGGTATGTGAACCTCTTCTTGGCAATGCGAAGTAACTCTATAGTCATTAGGCGGAATTGGAGGTCTTGTAGGTGTGTCTCGCTCATCATATATTCCTTCATTTAACAATAAAATGTGAAGATCAAGAGCTTCTATTCACTTAATTATAAACTTGATTTAAATTGTTTTTCTCTATGTACAAAAACCCGCGGAGGCGCGCATCCAAGAGAAAATTTCTTTAGATGCTCTTTCTATCTGATTCTTGGGCTCGTAGCCTAGCTCGGATCAAGGCGCTGACAGAGTGGCCAATTCCGTTCTGACGTAAGCCTTCGGAGCCGGAGAGCGCGGGTTCAAATCCCGCCGGGCCCACCATTCGCTATCGATGTCTCGAAGTAGGTCTGGAATTCTTCAGCCTATGGCGATCGATACGTTTTTCTTGATCTGCAACTTTCTTAGATGAGACCAATTTTTAAGGGCGTGGCAACAAACATCTTTTGAAGTCTAGAAGTACACTTGCGTACCATTATTCAGGAAGCGGGCAGATGGTGCCGACCATAATTAAGAAAAACGTAGAGAAAACGGATAAAGGTCTACCGAGGAGTACAGAAATGGTTCTGTCTAGGTTATACAAGCCGAACGAGGTTGAACCCAAGTGGCAAGAATACTGGCGGCGACCCGAAGTTTACAAAGTGTACAGGTTTGATTATTCAGATGAGAACAGACCTGTCTTCGTCATCGACACTCCTCCTCCATTCACCTCTGGCGAGTTACATACGGGTCACGCATATTGGAACATAATCAATGACACCGTTGCCAGATACATGAGGATGCGGGGCTATAACGTTCTCCTACCGCAGGGCTGGGACTGTCAAGGACTTCCGACCGAGTTGAAGGTCCAAAATATTTGGAAGGTTCCGCGAGACGACAAGGAACTTTTCCGCAGGAAGTGTATGGAATGGACTGAAAAGATGATTGCCAGCATGAAGGGGACAATGACGAAGCTGGGTTATAGACCCGACTGGGAACAGTTTGAGTATCGTACCATGGATGCGTCTTACTGGAAGAACGTGCAATTGACTTTGTTGGAATTTTATAAGAAGGACTTAATCTATAGATCCGAGTCCCCGGTTCATTGGTGCCCAAAGTGTGAAACTGCCTTGGCGCAGGCGGAGCTTGGATACGTAGAGGAAGAAGGACTTCTATATTATGTCAAGTTTCTCTATGAAGACGGCTTCCTTGAAGTGGCGACGACTCGCCCGGAGATGTTTCCGGCTTGCCATGCTCTAGCTGTGCATCCTGAGGATAACCGATATTTGAAGCTCATAGGAAAGAAAGCGAAAATCCCTCTCTTTGAAAGGAAAGTTCCTATACTTTCTGATTCAGATGTCGACCCCGCGTTTGGAACAGGCGTCGTCATGATCTGTACTTTTGGAGACGAGCAGGACATCAGATGGTATCAGAAGTATAGGCTGCCCATGTCAAAGGTAATCGATGAAAAAGGCAGAATGATCAATGTGGGGAGATACGATGGGCTCAGTATACTGGAGGCTAGGAAAAAGATGACCTCGGACCTCAAAGAAGCGGGACTTGTATCGAAAGAGGAACGTCTGACCCACAAAGTCCTCTGCCATACTGAGAGACCGGACTGCATGTCTCCTATAGAGTTTCTAGCTAAAAAACAGTGGCTGATAAAGATAGTCCCCTTCAAGAATGAAGTACTAAAGGCATGTGAAGGAATGCGGTGGACTCCTAGGTATATGCTGCAGAGGTTGATCGACTGGACTGAGAGCATCGAATGGGACTGGGTGATCTCTAGGCAGAGAATATATGGCACGCCCATACCTTTCTGGCAGTGCAGCGACTGTGACGAGATCATTCCTGCCAAGACTGAGCAACTGCCCGTTGACACAGCTAAAGAAAAGGCTCCTGTTGAAAAATGTCCGAGCTGCGGATCCAAGACCATTGTTGGAACAGAAGATGTCTGCGACTGCTGGATCGACTCAAGTATAACACCACTTGTCATCTCAGGATATTTTGACGGAAAAAGCAGTTTTGACAGAACGTATCCTTCAACTATTAGGCAACAGGGTCACGACATCATAAGAACATGGCTGTTCTACACAGTCATGCGATGCCTCATCTTGACGGGAAAGCCCCCGTTCAAAGGTGTACTGATAAATGGCCACATACTAGGCCCGGACGGACACCGCATGTCCAAGTCCAAGGGGAACGTGATCTCCCCCGAAGATCATCTAGATGAGTACGGCGCAGACTCGCTCAGACAGGCACTTCTATCCTTAACGATCGGATCGGACTTCGCGTTCAGATGGGAGACAGTCAAGTATGGCAAAGGCTTCTTGCAGAAGTATTGGTCAGCCTCAAGGTTCGCTCAGCCATTCCTAGAAAACTACAGGCCATCGCCAGATGACATGACTCGTCTAAACCTTATGGACAAGTGGATTCTTGCAAGGCTTGTAGGAGCGGTGGAGAAGATCACAGAAGCACTAGATGAATGGCAATTTCATATAGCTGTGGAGACCGTTCAAAACTTCTTCTGGCATGATTTCTGTGATCAGTATCTCGAAGCCGTGAAGAGCCGCCTTTACGCTGAGGAAGAAGGCAGAGACAAGAAGGCGGCGACGTATACACTCTACACAGTGCTTCTAAGCACTACTCTCGTGCTGGCCCCGATCTGTCCACACATAACCGAAGAGGTCCTCTCTCACTTGTTTAAGATGAAGGGTTTATCGACAGTCCATGCAGCGAAGTGGCCTGAGGTCAAGGACCTCCCATTCGATAAGGAGGCGGAGGCTAAAGGCGCTGTATTTGTAGAAGCGTTGTCCAAGATCAGAGGCGAGAAGGCTAAAGCAGGAATTCCATTGAGCGCTCCATTAGATTCTGTCACAATTAAAGCGCCGGAGCAAGACCTGCCAGCCATCATGGAGACGGAAAGGGATCTGAAACGGATTCTACGAATAAAAGACCTACGGTACGAAAAAAGCGAGAGCATCGAAGCTGAAATAAAACGCTTTTAGGATTGCTTGAAGCGCAAAATTGCAGCTACGCCGCCGAAGCTTTTCATTAACGCTACCCCCTCTTCCGTCTGGGTCGAGATGACCTCAACTCTTGCGTCAGTTGCTTCGGCCAACTGAGCCAACTCATCGACCAAATCTTCGGCCTCATCCACAACTAGAGTTGGCACCTGGCAGTGTGGGCAGGCCTTACCTGCAATCGCACCTTCAATGCCCTTGAATTCTGCTTGGCTTAACGTCTTCTTTTCCGTGTAGCCGCAGTTCGTGCACCTTATTGTAACCCGCACTTTTTCAAGGTCCTCCGAGAGGAGGAGAAGTTTAACGGTTTCTTTATTGAGGCATTCTCGGACTTCATCCTCACCATAAACGGCCAGACCAGTATCGTGACCAATCTCGTAGAGGAAGCTTTGAACCAGCTTTTTCTCTTCAAGATAACGAACTTTCCGCAGTGTGTCTGTCGACTTCTCAACAACCTCCTCTACGCCCTGTTCTCCCACGTAGGAGGTGTCGACGGTTCCCAGAACCTTATCTCTAAGCGTATACTGAAGGTGGCCGCCGCCTTCGAAGTCGTATTTTGTTGGCCCTGGTCCGCCTATGATGATGCCTTTGAGGTCAGGAACCTGGAGGAATATCTCTTCTGCATGTCTTGCCACCCGTTTGTAGTACTCGTTGACCTCGGCCTCCCTCAGCCTCTCAAAACGTCTAGCGGATTGGCCTCCGGCCCGATGCTTCCCGGAAAGACCTGAGGTAATATTTTTTACCATGTCCAGTTTTCTACCCTTTAGAGTCGCGAAGGAGGCTCCGCTACCATCCACGACGAGTATCCCATAAGTATCCTTTTCCTTCAGCATATCCCGTAACGGCTCTATGTGAAATTGGCTGTCGCATCGGTAGAAGTATATGGTTATGGGCTCGGGCGGAACCACTACGTAGAGTTCCATCCTTTCGCTTCCGGGGCCGTTCTGGGGTATTGCGCCGGTGAATACTGCCAGTCCGGTCGGGGGCGGCTTCTTGAATAGTTTCAGGCGCTGCATCGTCTTCTCGATCGCGTCCTGAACATTCTTCCTTGTGCTCCTCGACTTGATGTTGGAGGCGGTTCCAAGCTCCTGCCTGAGATTATTCATAACGTCGCTTATCTGCCGGTCCGGGGGGACGTATAGCGAGACCAGTTCGGTGTGCTGACCTTTCTTTGACGCTAGAACATCCAGCGACTTCTTCAGTCTAAACTCCAGAAGTGAGCTTTTGTCCTCCGACATCAGAGATCACACCTCGTCTCGTGGGAAGGGTCGCTGAACCTAACCCGAAAGCAACTTATATAGTTTAGTACGTAGAAACTTGGAGTTGGATCGACCTTGAAGATTGTAATGAAAATCGGTGGCTTTGCTTTTCCCTTAAAGCCAGACATAGAGACCGTTTCATCTTATGCCAAGATGCTTATGAGGCTTAAAGACGCGAGCCACAGATTAGTTATTGTAGCCGGTGGAGGAGGAACGTCTAGAGCGTATATTGATGCGGCCAGAGCACTAGGAGAGTCGGAAGCTGTATGCGATGTCATTGGCATAACGGCTTCGAGATTGAACGCTAGGCTTCTCATAGCTAAACTTGGAGAATATTCGTATCCAGAGCCTCCGACAAGCATCGAGGATGTGAGAAAGGCGTTTGAGAAAGGCAAAATTGTCGTTATGGGGGGCTTACAACCGGGACAATCGACGAACGCCGTGGCCGCGGCCGCGGCGGAGGCCGTGAAGGCGGACTTATTCATAAACGCGACGAATGTGGACGGTATCTACACGGCCGACCCGAAGAAGGATCCGAAGGCAAAGAAGCTGGACAAAATCAAGGCCGACGATTTGCTGCAGATGATGCTCACCGAAGAACTTTCAGCCGGGAGCTACGAACTTTTTGACCCCGTGGCCGTGAAGATCGTGAAGCGTTCGAAGATACCCACATGGATAATCGATGGAAGGAACGTCGAAAACATTGAAAAACTGATCAAAGGAGAGAAGCTGGGCACACAAATAGTGCAGTGAACAAAACGAGGCAACGACGAACCTCTACTGTTCTTTCATGAAGCCCGATAGAGTCTGACGCTGTCTTGAGTTTTAAAACTTAAAGGCTGAGACTCTTTACTTGATACTACAGCGGGGGTCCCCGAGCCAGGTCAAAGAAAGATCGACCAGAGGGGGAGGACTCAAGATCCTCTGGCGTAGGCCTTCGTGGGTTCGAATCCCACCCCCCGCACCACAGATAAACCCTCGAGTGCTTCAGCCTACCTTCGCTTTCTGAATATCTTGGCATCATTCATATCCCATACATGGTCGGATCCTGTATCCACAAGCTTTGTGCTTCTTCAACCGTTGATGCTACTTCTGAAACGAGTTCATCGTCCAACAATTCACATATGAAAATTGAAAAGATGGCTAATTACTATTTCATTTCAATGAAACTGGCACAGTAAAGAAAAAGGAGTTTGAGAGTTGAAATTCGCATTTATAAACCCAGGTCCAAACACAGACCTTCCTGTCGAAGAAAAGGGCATGGTTGGAGCAGCCCCGCCTCTAGGCACACTATACATCGCCACCGTTCTGAGAAAAGAGGGAATAGATGTTTCTGTAATCGATGAGGCGGCTCAGGGTTTTTCCTTTAGGGGAATGCTGAGTTGGGTGAAGAAGGAGAACCCTGATGTTCTGGGTTTTTCTACGTATAATATCTCTGGAAGTAGAGCGGCAAGAATAGCCAAGAAAGTCAAGGAAGAAAACCCTAACGTCCTTATAGTCTTTGGCAATTTTTATGCTACTTTCAACGCCGAGAGGATTCTGAAAAAATATCCATGGGTTGACGTGATAATTCGAGGAGAAGGAGAATATACCTCGCTTGAATTGATAAGATCTTTAGAAAAGAAAGAAAACTTCAAAAAAGTATTAGGGATAACTTTCAGAGTTAAGGATCAAATACTCACTACGCCAGATAGGCCACTCATCAGAGACATCGATTCTTTACCTTTCCCAGATCGTGAGCTTTTGGAAGCTGAGTATCATTCTACGACTATGGGGATAAATGTTGCACCCAAGAAGTTTACGACCTTCGTTTCCTCTCGTGGTTGCGCTTTCAGTTGTCGTTTTTGTGGGTGCCAAAGATTAGCTAGGAGTCTCTGGCGACCTAGGTCTGTGGACAACTTAATTCAAGAATTGCTTTATCTAGTCAGCGAAGGGTATAAGCAACTTCTTTTCGTTGATGATAATTTCACGTTGAATCCTAAGAGAGTAATTGAGCTGTGCAAAAGAATGAGAAAAGAGAAGATTGATGCAGAATGGATTGCTGATGGGCGAGTCTCGCAATGTTCCCGAAATATGCTTCGAGAAATGGTAAAAGCCAACTGTAAAATGCTCTATCTTGGTATTGAAAGCGCCAACATGAATATTTTGAATTATTACAATAAACAAACAACTCCTGAACAAGCAGAAATCGCAGTTGAGAATGCCAGAAGTGAGGGGATAGACGTAATAGTCGGCTCATTTATTCTGGGAGCTTCTAACGAAACAAAGCAAGAAATTCAGAATACCATAAACTTTGCTCAGGAGCTGAAAGTAGACATTCCACAATTCAACATACTCAATGCTTTTCCAGGAACCGATATATGGGAAGAACTGAGGATGAAAGGCGTTTTGAATGAAGAAAAGTATTGGGAGACCGGCGTCTTTGTTTCTGAAGTCTCACCCAACACTGTCCCATATGATGAAATCAAACTAATGGTCAGAGAGGGTTATCGCCGTTTCCTTACTCACCCTAGATACATCTTGAGAGAGCTTTTCAAAACATTCACGAGTAGATATCGAATTAATCTTTTGTTTAATAATCTGAATAGAAGTGACACAATTACAGAAAATATACGTTCAATCACATAACATTCGCGCGCACGATTAGTAAAAAGTGAGAAGCGTGGAGATTTGCGGGTGATGTCTTCACTTAGAGCAGGGTTCGAACCCCACCCCGTACTACAGACAAACGCTCCGCATTTTGCAGTTACCTTCGTCTCCTGAATATCTTGGTATTATCCACATAACACCTGATCGGTTAGTGGACAGCGCTCGTTACCTAAATTTAAATAAAGTAGTGCTCCGCAGTTTCTAGTGAGGGATAAAGATGGTTCACTTTATCGTGCTTGGCAAATGGACGGAACAGGGCATCCGAAATGTAAGAGACGCACCCAAGAGAATAGAGGGAACTCGTAGCATGATAGAGCAGGTCGGAGGGAAGATGCAGCTCTATTACACCATGGGCGAATATGATTTCGCGATGGTTGTTGAGGTGCCGAACGATGACGCCATGATAAAGATCCTGCTCCAGCTCGGTAGCCTAGGCAATGTGCGTACACAGACGCTGAAAGCTTGGTCAGAATCCGAAGGCGCGAAAGTGATATCTCAGCTTCGGTAACACTTCCAATACGCTAACAACCTCCCTTTTATTTTAAGCTCCCAGCATACGAGCGATATCTCCACTCTTGAGTTTCTAAAGGCTTAGAAAGCCTATTTTGGACTTAGGATGCATAGTTTCTCGCGTCTACGCAAGCTTTTGCCGCCGTCGCATTCCAGGTGGCGCGGTCAAAGCCTAACCAAAAGCAATTCAACAAAACTGGAGAAGCCAGAATGCCAAAACAGAAAAATTTGATATCTTAAAACCTTATACTTTGGAGTGGCTCCCGAAATTGAGCCCCAAAGCGCTGTTAAAAGAAGAATTGGTGGAATGGCTGCTGGCCGGTGAGCCTTGGATAGTTTATCGTACATTGATCGATCTTCTGGATAAGGATGAGAAAGATGAGGCAGTTGTTGCAGCAAGAATGGCAGTGCCCAAACACCCACTAATAGAGAAGATTTTCAAAGGCCTGAATGAGGATGGTTACTGGGGAAGACCGAAAGACATTCACACATGGTGGCCAAAGAAAGACACTACTTTCTGGCCGCTTCCGGTGCTAGCAGATTTCGGTTTCAACGTGGAGGATAAGAGGATTGCTAGAGTCTGTGAATATGTGTTTAGCATTCAGCTCGAATCAGGCGGCTTCGGGTGGTCTCCACCAACGAAACCGAGTGATTGTCACAGCGCCATTATAACTGAGTCATTAGCAAAACTGGGTCTGCTGCGAGACCCTAGGATACAAAGAGCCTACGAATGGTTCACCAAAAGACAGCGTCTCGACGGCGGGTTCTGGTGTAAGAACACGGGGCAGATTGGCGGACCAAGAGAGAGGGAACCAAGCTGCGCCCTCGCCACAATGTTTGTACTCGGAGCATTAGCCCAAAATCCAGAGCTTCGAAACAGCGATGTTGCCGAAAAGGGAGTGGATTTCCTTCTTGAATGCTGGAGAAATAGAGGGAAAATCAAATACGCAGGTCATGACAGTCAGATTGGAACCGACTGGGAGAAACTGAAATACCCGTTTACCGACTACAAGATCCTGAAGTTCTTGGATGTTCTATCTCAGTTTGAAAACGCCAAGAAAAGGCTTCAAGAAACGCGGATGGCAGATGTACTTCTATCAAAACAAGACGAAAAAGGATGGTTTAAACCCGAATCAATCATCAAGGTGTGGTCCGATTTTGACTTTGGACAAAAAGGGAAGCCTTCAAGGTGGGTCACCCTTCTAGCTTTGCGGATAATAAAGAGAATCTACAGTTAGAAAACCGCGAACTAATTAATCGTTGCAGCAAGAGAAACACAAACGAACCTATTCACATATCTCTGTCCACAACGTGATCCAATGCCAAAAAAAATAAAGGCAAGGAAAAATATAACAAGTTTATCCGTAATCATGTTTTTGCAACAACAATTTGATGCCTACTACAGACCTGAACATTACAGGGTTAGGTAACGGAGGTGAGAATGCATTGAGTGGGGCGCCAACTGGCTTGAAGACGTTTATGATTAAAGCAGAAATCTCGTTCTCCGATAGACCACCCATCAAGACCCACATATCAGTTAGGGAAGAAAACGATGAGAAGGCAATTGACAAAGCCTGCGAACAGCTAAAGAAGCAACATCCTAAAGCAAAGAGCATGACCTTGTCAACGCAAGCTACCAGAATTAGCTATAAGAAAGAAACGAAAGGGTGGGCAAAGAAGAAGCTCTAACGCACAATAACCCGTCTAGACATAGGGTGAGATCTGAGTCCCGGCTCTCACCAAGAGTAGACGCCTTTCTTCACATCAATGAATTCAGTTAAAAATAAAACAACTTAATTAGGTAAAGCACGGTCAGATGAACAGGATAATAGGTATAAAAGATGTATTTTCTCCATGAAGGGTAAACAGTGTTTCCATTAATTTTCTTCTCCAACCGCAGATAACCACTTTTATGGAGAAGCATAATCGGCAAGGCAAATAAAGAGAATATTTGGATGCCAGAGAGCAGTAAAGAAAAAACATTCAGTAACACGCATAAGAAAACGCCCTCCTTCGTGTTTTCCCTAAGGGTTCGCATACAAACTATCAACACAATGCCATACAGGCCATAATCGAAGTTTATAAAGAAAGAAACAAGGAAAGGAAGCAAAACCATTAACGGATCCATTAGGAACATAACGCCAAAGGAGAGAGTGAAAAAGACGTTTAACGACTCAAAAGGTCCATATCCTGCGGCAAGATAAAACGGAACTTGAGAAATAATGGCAAAAACCAAAAGTCTTGTCAAGTAATGTCTTACGTTTCTTGTCCTCTCGACTCCTAAGACCAGGAGATAGCAGAAGATAGGGAAGGCGAGTCTTCCTATAATGCGCAGAAATATGAACTTAGGATACAGTACAACCCCTAAATGATCTATGGTCATTGATACTATTGCTGTCAGCTTCAGTATGTCGCTTCCGACGTCATAGCGTCTTTCCAGATAGCAGAACTCCTTTCCAGATATGTTTCAAGGACATTTATCGTGTTCGCTTCCGGTTCTAGTATTTGAATAAGAATTATTTTTCATTTGCTAAGAAAGGGTTGTGAAAGAGATCTCCATGGTTCAGCCCTCTACTTCAATAATTTTATCTTTTTGATGGAGAGCTACGACGTATTCTCCTTCACCTGTCTTCTCAATGGAGTCCTGCCTAGATCGTGGTAACCCTAGCGTGAATACGCAATGCTTTTCGCCGATCGATGAGGAAAACAATGTTTGGAGAAGTCTAATAGACGGATACCTTGCCAACGCCTCTTATCTTCAGAAACTCTGAAATAAGCTCTCCTGGAATCTTGGTCTCAGTTATTAATGTTAGTTTAGGCTCTGGTGAGAGTTCAGGATCGTCCACGATGGCTTGACGTATGCTCATATTTCTGTCTGCCAAGAGGGAGGCCGACTTCGCCAGAATCCCGGGTGTCTTGGCGTCCAATGGCGTGATCTCTACCACACCCATTGCTAGATGTCTCGCAACCTCTTTCAAGGAGTGGCCAGCCGACCGTATGTTACTGAAAAGAGTCTTCAGCTCCTGGTTTTCTTCTATAGACCTCACTGCCTCATTCACCGTCCTCCTGTCCACCCCAGCGACCCGGCCTAGTCTAACTGGTGGAATCTCTATCAAGTCGTTACAGTATATCTTGCCGTCCCGGACGTTCAAACCATTTTGAATTAAAACCTTGGCTACAGAAAGTCGTTCAGGATGACCTCTTAGACACTCCACTACCTTATTCCACATAAAGGCCCTCTCGGGCACATTTATGTACACAGCTCATATAAATAGTAGACGCCGATCGATCCACTGGATACGAGGCTGTCTAAAACAAAAAGAGGAGAAGAACGGAAGGCTACCAAGTTTACGCTGGAATTTTGGGCAGTGCCTTCAGTCCTTCCTTGAGCATGTTCTCCGTTGCTTCGAAGTCCACCAATTTTCCGCTCATGTAGTCGTCGTATGCCTGAAGGTCCAATAAGCCGTGTCCGCTGTAGTTGAATAAGATGACTTTCGCTTCGCCAGTCTTCTTACACTCGCGAGCAATGTCGATGGCTGCTTTGACTGCGTGAGCCGTCTCGGGCGCCGGGACGATCCCCTCAGTCTGAGTGAAGAGTCTTCCTGCTTCCATGACCTCGTTCTGGTGGTAGGCAATGCTTCGCATGCAGCTATGCTTGATCAGTATGCACATGGTCGGCGCCTTCCCGTGGTATCTCAACCCTCCCGCGTGTATTGGTGGACACTGATAGGTGCTTCCGACGGTGAACATCTTCGCTATAGCGATTATTCTCCCGGTGTCGCTGTAGTCGTAGGCGTATTTTCCCTTCGTCGTTGATGGAACCGCCTTCGGTTCGACGGCGACGAACTCCGCTTCGAGCTTCCCCTTCAGCTTGTCTCCCATGAAAGGGTAGCAGAGGCCGGCGTAGTTGCTTCCTCCTCCAATGCAGCCGATGATCACGTCAGGATCCTCGTCAAGGATCTCCATCTGCTTCTTCGCTTCCTGTCCAACGATGGTCTGATGAAGTAGCACGTGATTGAGCACGCTTCCGATCGTGTATCTCGTGCCCTCGTGCGTCAGACAGTCTTCGGCGGCTTCACTGATAGCTATTCCTAGGCTTCCAGGGTGGTTCGGATCCTTCTTGAGTAGTTCTCTCCCAACCTTGGTCTGGTCGCTGGGTGACGGATAGACCTTCGAGCCGTATAGTTCCATAAGAACTCTTCGGTAGGGCTTCTGCAGGTAGCTACTCCTCGTCATGTATACGGTGCTCTCAAGACCGAATAATGCGCAGGCATAGGATACGGCGGCTCCCCACTGACCCGCCCCAGTCTCTGTAGCCAGTCTCTTAATGCCTTGTTTTGCGGCGTAGTAGGTCTGAGCGATAGACGTGTTTGGCTTATGGCTTCCCGGTGGGCTGAAGTCCTCGCGTTTGTAGTAGATCTTTGCCGGCGTTTTCAGCTTTTCTTCGAGCCTCTTCGCTCGATACAGCGGTGTAGGCCTCCCGACTTTGTAGTAGGCCTCTATAACCTCTTCCGGTATAGGTATGCGAGGCTCTGTCGACATCTCTTGCATAACGCATTCTTTAGCGAATACTCTGAGCATCTTTTCTGGCGACGCCGGTTTCATGTTGCTTGCGTCCAACACTGGTGAAAGTGGTTCTGGCAGGTCTGGAACGATGTTGTACCAGCTTTTGGGCATCTCCTCTGGGTTTAGCAAGACTTTGATTTCGTTTACTTTCAGGGCTATACCTCCTTGTATTTCTTCGCTTTTGATGTATAGGTCCCTAATTGGGGAGACAGGTAGTATTTAAAACTTATGCGTACAGAAAGCGACGTACGACAGGCTAGGGGCCAAGTAACGACCTAATATAATCAAAACATCTTACAAAATTCTTATTATTGTACGGGGGCCGCTAAATATGCAGAGGTAAGAATATGACAAAGTGTGGCAATTGTGGAACGGAGATTCCACCTGAAAGCAGGTTTTGTACACGATGCGGCGCCCCCATACAGCCTTTGACCGGAACAAGAGAAGCTTTGAAGTATGAGATCAAGTACCAGCCTTCCTACTCCTTACTAGAAGTACAGATTCCGGCAGGCGGCCGTATTACGGCAGAAGCCGGAGCAATGACCTACATGAGCAGCAACATCAGAGTCGAAACACGCACCAGAATGAAGGAGTCCGGAATCTGGGGAACCATAAAGGTCTCTCTGCTCGGCGGGGAAACCCTCTTCATCAACGATTACATAGCTGAAGGCGAACCTGGAAAAGCAGGGTTCGTCTCCGCGCCTCTCGGCGACATTACACGGCTGGAAGTAGGCGCGAGCAAAGGCTACATCATCCAAAGCGCCGGCTACATCGCCTCAACAGAGGGCGTAAAGCTGGATACTGAGTGGCAGGGCTTCACCAAAGGCATCTTCGGACAGAACCTCTTCATGATCAAAACCGTCGGAGAAGGCGACGTCTTCATAAACACCTTTGGAGCCATCGATAAACACGAACTTAAGCCAGGCGAAAGCTTGATCGTCGACAACTTCCACCTTGCCGCTTTGAGCGACAACTGCGACTACAAGGTGCGTATGTTTGGAAGCCTGAAGTCAACGATTTTCGGCGGCGAAGGACTGGTCACGGAAGTCAACGGACCGGGCGAGGTCTACGTCCAGACTAAGAACGTGCAAGAATTCGTGAACTGGTTATGGAGATACATCTACCCAAGGGTGAAAGCCACTTCAGAGAGTTCAACAGGACATTGGGGGAGATAATATCCGACATTTCCCTAAATTTGAGGGGCCCCCTAAACATACCTTTCCGAGAGAAAAGACCTTTTGATGAAGCTGTGTTCAAAATACAACTTCATACTATGTTGGTTTTCAAGTTCCGTCCAAGCGTGAATTTACTTCGCACCTCTTTTGTTCCGCATCTCAATGGCTTAGGCTAAAAGCTTGTTACCTATGCCTTTTACTCTATGTTTTCTCAATCGACGCAATGTTTTGAATTGTAGCTATTCCAAATTCTTCTACAAAATCTAGGAATAATAGTGTGTTTCGACAAACCCAACCATTCCGTTTCCAGTATAAGCGACGAAAAGACCCTGTCTTGATACAAAAATCACTTGCGCCATGCGCTAATTAAAAAGGCAAATTTCATTTCTTGCCTTTTGCGCCATCTCGCTCACAGTGAAGCATTTAAGACAAGCATGATTGCGATTATTATGAGCCGAAATGAACTTTCCAAAGCTAGTGGAGGTTCGCCAAAAACTTCCCTCGGATAGACTAGACGATTTTGTAGCATCAATCAAAAGTGAGTTGCACAGAATAGGCCTCGATAAAAGAGTGAAGGTTGGCTCAAGGATAGCCATCACTGCTGGAAGCAGAGGTATCGCACATTACGCTGCAATATTGAAGACTGTGGTGGAGGAGGTTAAAGAGGTAGGAGGTAAACCTTTCCTCATTCCGGCTATGGGTAGTCACGGCGGGGCTACCTCCAAAGGCCAGACAGAAGAGTTGAGAAGCCTAGGGGTAACGGAGGAGGGTGTTGGTGCACCCATTGTTTCTTCGATGGAGGTGGAAGAGGTAGGAAGGCTTGAGAACGGTGCACCCGTATATGTGGACAAGAAGGCGCTAGAAGCCGACGGCATAATTGTCGTTAACAGGGTTAAACCACACACGGACTTTAAGGATAAGATCGAAAGCGGCCTGATGAAGATGGTGGTCATCGGCTTAGGAAAGCAAAAAGGTGCAGAAGTTTTACACTCTTATCAGGCAGAAGGCTACCATAAGTTTCTTCCGTTGATTGCGAAGACGATTATGAAGAAGACGCCTATAATCTTAGGGGTGGCCATAGTTGAGAATGCGCTCGAAGAGATCGCTGTCGTTAAAGCTATTCCACCGGAGAAGATTGAAGAAGAAGAGGTCAAGCTTCTAGAGATCGCTAAGCAATTGATCGGCCAAATACCCTTTAAAGAGATAGATCTCTTGATAGTAGATGAAATTGGTAAGAACATAAGTGGCCAAGGCATGGATACTAACGTAACAGGCAGATTCTGGATTCCAAGCGAATGTGAGCCAAGAGCCCCTAAAATAAAAAGGATTGTGGTCTTAGACCTGACAGATGAGACCCATGGAAACGCTATCGGAATAGGGTTGGCCGACCTGACGACGAAGAGAGTTGTAGAAAAGATAGATTACAACTCAACATTTGTAAATTCTTTGACTGCAGGATGGCCCGAAGTAGGGAAAACGCCCATGTTCTTACCTACCGACCGCGATGCGATAGCCACAGCAATCAACACATGTGGTCCAATAAACCCACAGGAAGCAAAGATTGTAAGAATAAAGAACACATTGCAGTTGGACCGCATGTGGATCTCGACGAGTCTCCTTGAAACACTGGAATGCGACGAAGAATTGAAAAAAGGGCTTGAAATCCTAGGGAAACCAAAAGAGATGCAGTTCGATGTCCTCGGAAACCTAGCACGCTGAACCAAAAACCGTCCAACAGTAGATAGATTGAGCTTATGGCTCCTGACATTATTTAAAACGCGTCTTAGTTATGTACGAACTTAGGCTCTATGAATGGAGTCAGAGAGACTAAGGTAGAGGCTTAAGGGCGTGCTAGTTGCCTTGACGACTCCTTTTGCCAATGATGAAATAGATGAGGTGTGTGGATCTTTAATCCAAGTTCTCAAAGACGTTAGCGAGCTGATTGACACTTTGGAAAGATTCATTAAATGGGGCACCATTAGATTACTCTGGCTGATGAAGACAGGAAGAGCCGTCGGATCGATGAAGACGCCTATGAGTTCTGAAGCCACCATATGCTAACCATAGTCAAAGGTCTCGCACACAACGCCAGCATCGCCAGTTCTAGAATCGCAGGTTTTTCTCAAGGCTAAGGTAGAGCTGCTCATAAACCTGCAATGCGCTCTCAAGCGTCTCGTCCAAGTCTCTGTTTCCCTTCTCAACCTCCTCCATCGCTTCTTCAACTAGTGCCCTTGTCCCGGAAGTCACAAGACGCTCATCTATGCTACTGAGAAGCTTTATGAGTGCTTCACCGAAACCGGTGATCATGAAGACTTTCCCCTTTCTCTCGGCGTAGCCTCTGTCTACAATCAGCGCTGGGTACTGTTGGCGTGTGGCGTCCGTCCCTATGTTATGCTGCTCCATCAGCTTCAATAGGTCGGCTTCGGTTAGATGTGGCGGCGGCTCAGTCTGTCTCTCAACGAGTTCGACACGCTCAACGGACAACCGTTCACCAAGACCAACCGAGGGCATTTGTTGAAGCTTAGTCGGCTTGAAGTATGGAAAGACCCGGTAGAAGCCTTCATCAACCAAGTATCGGTTCGTGCCTTCCAAACTGACGCCGTTCAGATCCACCTTCAGACGCCACCTCTTGAACTCCGCATCGCTCGAGAACACATTTGCCAGGTATCGCCTCGCCACGTACTCCCAGATCCTTCCCTTCAAGTCCGCTAGTCTGTATGCCTTGGTCGGGTGGATGGGTGGGTGCGCACCGTCGTTCTTCCTACCGTCTCTGGGACTGAACTCTTCAAGCTTGATGTGGCTTGCCAGACTGGTGTGTGCCATCATGTTGAGAATGGCCTTGTGATCCGTTCTGACCCACATCTCTGTCTGCGTCCTAGGGTAGCTTATGAAGCCTTCAGCGTACAGGCTCTCAGCCAAATTCATTATTCTCGCCCCGCTGATCGTGAGGATCTTCGTCAACTCTTGGAGCATGATGTCGGTGTCCGTCGGCAGAGGCTTCAGTTGAACCTCGTCTTTAAGCTCAAATCGTTCAACGACCGCGAACTGCGCCTCCTTCCCTTTCTGATAGAGGCTCAAAGCCTGATCCCTGTCTTTGATCGAACCAGATGAAACCTTGACGAGGACGCCACCGACGTTAAGAACTGCTTCTATTACATAGTAGGTCTCAGGCTTGAATTCCCTGATCGCCATATCCCTTTGGAAAACGAACCAAAGGGTGGGCGTCTGGCAGCTTCCCCAGGAGACGAGATTCACATCCCTCCAAGCTTTCTGCGCCGTAAGCGTGAGTAGTCTAGTGTAGGCTGCCCCGGTCACGAGGTCGAACTTATGGCGGAAGAACGCCTTCCAGACCCATCCCCAGTTCAGCTCAGGCTCCAAACCTGCCCAAGCACGCCTAAGCTCGTACGGGGCGGTGGAGTTGAACCTCATCCTCTTATACGAGGCTTTGCCGAGAACACTCTCCGCCACGCACAGAACCTCGTAGCCTATGAGTTCGCCTTCGTGGTCGTTGTCTACCGCGATCACAAGCCCGTCCCTCTCCTCCCTAAACGCGTCTATAAGCTTCCGGTAGGTCTTCTCGTCTTCGACGACCCACTCGATCTGAGCGTGAAATAGTTCCTTCGGGTCGACACCCGTCCAGCTCCTATACTTCTCATGGAAGTCAAGCCCAAGAAAGTGGCCAGACAAAGCCAGCACCGTAGGAGGGGGCTCAATCGCCGCCCTGATGGATCTGGCAACCGACCCCTTCTCAGCAACTACCAGCATAATCGCCAACCTCACAAAACTTGGAGCACAGATCTACGAATGAGCCACGAATTGAAAACCTTTATCATAAAAAGCATCTACCTAACCAATTCACCTAAAACAATGGAAGCCCCTCCTGTCCCCCGCCACACAAAAATTTCTCCACCACAAGCCGCCAAATCAAAACCCACAAACATTTTTAGTAACCAAACCCTCTTCGAATTTACCTCATATGAAGAGCAGAGAGCACCCAAAATGTCCACAATCGAAAAACTAGGCACCTCACTAATGAACGCCCTACGAAAGATTATAAGGGCGCCCGTAGTCGATGAAGCTACCGTCAAAGAACTCGTCAAAGACGTCCAACGCGCCCTACTCCAAGCAGACGCCAATGTCCAACTCGTACTGGAAATTTCCAACAGAATTGAAGAAAGGTCTCTAAAAGAGAAGCTCCCGCCCGGAATCTCCCGACGAGAACACGTCGTAAAAGTGCTCTATGACGAACTTACCAAATTCCTCGGTGAAAAACCCGCAAAGATACTCATCGAAACCGGAAAGACCCACGTCTACATGCTCGTAGGAATCCAAGGCACCGGAAAAACCACCACCGCAGCCAAACTCACCCGATACTTCCAGAAAAAAGGGCTCAAGCCGGCGCTCGTCTGCGCCGACACCTATAGGCCAGGCGCCTATGCTCAACTGAAACAGCTGGCCGACAAAATAAATGTTCCAATCATTGGCGAGGGGGGAAAAGACCCTATAAAGGTAGCCCTTCGCGGAGTTGAAAAACTCAGAAAAGAAGGCTATGAAGTAATTATACTCGACACGGCGGGCCGACATAAAGACGAGGTCAGCCTCGTAGGAGAGATGAAGGACACCGCACGAGCAGTAAAGCCAGACGAGATAATACTCGTCGTCGACGCAACGATGGGCCAACAAGCCGCTGCCCAAGCAAAGGCCTTTAACGAGGCCACGAAGATCGGTTCAATCCTCGTCACGAAACTCGACAGCACCGCTAGGGGTGGAGGAGCATTGTCCGCCGTCGCCGCCACCGGCGCACCCATCAAGTTCATCGGCACAGGCGAGAAAATCGACGACCTGGAGGCTTTCGTGCCGTCACGCTTCGTAGGCAGACTCCTAGGAATGGGCGACATCGAAGGCCTCGTCCAGAAGGTCAGAGAAGCCGAGGCGGTTGTACCTGAAAAGAAGGCCAAAGCCCTCCTGAGCGGCAGATTCACACTGACAGACATGTATGAGCAGATGGAGGCTATGAAGAGCATGGGACCGTTGAAAAGCATATTGAAGATGATGCCCGGCGCAGGATACAACGTTCCTGACGAGGCAATCGACGTAGCAGAAGACCGGATAAAGAAGTGGAAGTACATCATTCAATCCATGACGAAGGAAGAAAGAGAAGACCCGAAGATTCTAAACTCTTCACGAATCAGAAGAGTCGCCCGAGGCTCTGGGACAACCGAGAAAAGCGTCAAGGAACTTGTCAAACAATACTCCCTAATGAAGAAGTACATGAAGTCTTTCAAGCGGATGAGGCTGCCAAAAAAGTTCTCAAGCAAGTTAGGCATAGAAAGGATCTAACCACTTTACAGACCTAAGGAGAAAGCAATAGAGGTCGGAGGGCCCTTATGGAGATACTCAAAACCGCGAGAGCCTTGCTGGAAAAATATCCCCTCTGCGATAGCTGCCTAGGCAGACAGTTCGCCCTACTCGCCCACGGACTCACCAACCAAGAGAGGGGCAGAACGATAAAACTTCTCCTGATTCTCGAAGCACAAAGAGTGGCCCTCGAAAAAGTGGAGGAGTGGAAAGAACTACTTACAACCATCGCTGTAAACGGTTTATCAGATCTGGCAGTCGAGAACCTGAAGGATGCAGGCATAAACGTCGATAAAGCAGAAGTGTGTCACCTATGCCTAAACGTTCTTGATATCTTGCAGGATCTTGCCGAGAAGGCTGCCAAAAAAGCCGAAGAATACGAGCATGAAACTTTTCTGGTGGGCGTAAACGTCCCTCCGAAGATAGAGGACTTGGAGGACGAGTTACGCGCAAAGTTCAACGTAAAATGGGGCGAAAGCATCCGGAACGAGTTGAGCCGCGAGATAGGTAAACGGATCGAGGCGATCACTGAGAAGACGGTGGACTACAGAAAACCTGACATACTGATCGTTATCAACCCGTTCACAAACAGCGTAGCTCTAAACGTGCGCCCTCTCTTCATTGCTGGGCGCTACAGGAAACTGGTCAGGGGAATCCCCCAAAGCAGATGGGTGTGTACGAGCTGTAACGGTAAAGGCTGTCCCCACTGCGATTGGAAAGGAAAGATGTACTCTGAATCCGTTGAAGAGCTAATTGGGGCTCCGCTTCTGAAGATGACGGGTGGCACGGACACCCGCTTTCACGCCGCTGGACGCGAAGACGTTGACGCAAGGGTTCTAGGCCCAGGCAGACCCTTCATCATAGAGGTAAAGAAACCAAAGAAAAGAACGATAAGCTTGAAGAGGTTAGAGAAGAAGATAGCTCAAACTGCAGAGGGCAAGGCCGAAGCATCAGACCTAAAGATGTCCTCAAAAGAAGAGTTGAGAAAGATCAAGGCGGGCGAGAACGCGGAGAAGGTTTATAGGGCGGTCGTCGAATTTGAGAGAGAGGTCTCCGACAAAGACATAGCACTGCTTGAAAACAGTCTGACGAATAATCCAATACGCCAATTAACGCCTCTGCGCGTCTTACATCGCCGAGCCGACAAGATGCGGGAGAGACGCATCCTAGAAACTAAAGTAAAAAGATTGAAACCCAGCATGGTCGAAATGTTAATACGTTGTCAAGGAGGCCTGTATATCAAGGAACTAATAACCGGTGATCAAGGCAGAACCGGTCCAAACGTGTCTACGCTTATAGGCGTAAACGGAAAATGTATAGAACTCGATGTGATGGATGTCCGCGTTTAGAGGGAAAAAGATGGCCAAATCCCGAGGATTACGCAGAAAAAGTCGTAAGATTCTAACCAAGAATCCGAGGGAGAAAGGAAGACAAGCGTTGGGAATGCTCCTACACGAATACGAGCCTGAAGAAAAAGTCGTTATAAGAATAAACTCGAGCGTTCACAAAGGTATGCCACACAGACGCTACCACGGAAAAATCGGCCTGATAAAGGGAAAGAGAGGACGCTCGTACATCGTTAAAGTCACGGAAGGAAGTAAAGAGAGGACACTATTTCTACGCCCTGAACACGTAAAACCCTACAAGGACTAATAATCATCTGGAGGAAGGCTCGTGACGAGAAAAATCACTTCTGAAGATCAGGTGACCATTCCTGAAGTAAAGAAGATTTTGGAAGAGAGAAAAGAGACGCTGGACGAGTTCCAGCATCGAACATACGATTACGTAAGCAAATTTTCGAAGTTTGACGCCGATAAGGCAGGGGAGCTGATAAAGAAGCTTGTCGAACAGTTTGAAATTGACAAGAACGAGGCGATTCAAATCGCCAACTGCATGCCCTCAAGCATCGAAGAGCTAAGGGTCTTCTTTGCTGGAAGTAAGAGAAAGATAATTGTCGCTACTCAGCTGGAGGCAATCCTGAGTTTTTTAGACGGCTACCGATAGAAACTAGCGACCCAATATAGGCTATCCAATCTTTCTATAAAAGACAAGCAGGTTCGGATAGAAATGAGTAGTGACAAGAAGTACGAAGAGCACGCCTACGTGCTTGATTACCTCCTCCTAGGAAAGCCAAGCACAGGAAAAGCCACCTTCAGAGCAACACCCGTAGTCCAGCTTCTTGGCGAGGAATACTTTACACTACTTGAGGCGGAAGCAGAGAAAGGAACAATGCTTGAGCTGCGTGAAAGGATATATGTAGGCAAGACGATGCCTCGGGACAAGGTCAGCCACATAACAGGCAGAATAAATTATGACGATTTGACATCAACGGCTAAAAGCGAACTGCCGTTCGTAGTAGAGAATATCGTCAGCAACCGAAAAGATAGGTTCATCAAGTTCTTTAACGAGGCCCAAGCGATTACGTCTAGAATGCACGCTTTGGAACTACTGCCAGGGATAGGAAAGAAGTACATGTGGATGATACTAGACCAGAGGGAGCGTAGGCCTTTTACGAGTTTTAAGGATCTGCAGGAAAGGGTCATGATCCCGGACCCTATGAAGATCGTATGCAAAAGGATTCTTGATGAATTGACGGAAGAACCAAAATACAGGATTTTCACGCGCCCCTTCTAGTATGGCGATTTTCAAAATGAGTTTACTGGGAGAGACTCTGCATCTTATCCGGAAATACAAGATCAGACCAAAGAAAAGGATGGGGCAGAGTTTCTGTGTAGACGCTGAGTTATTGAAGAGGATGGTCAGATACTCAAGCGTCAGCGGTGAGGATGAAGTTTTAGAGGTGGGAGCTGGTCTAGGCTTCTTGACAGAGTTCTTGTCAGAAACGGCAAAAAGGGTGTTCGCAGTAGAAGCCGATCCACAACTGATAAAGGTTCTGGAAGATAGATTCAAAAAACGAAGTAGCATCGTAATCATCAAGGAAGATGTGCTTAAGACTGAGCTACCAAGATTCGACAAGGTGGTTGCAAACCCTCCTTACTCGATATCTTCGCCGCTAATCTTCAAGCTCCTCGAACGCGACTTCAAAAATGCCACGCTGACCTTGCAAGAGGACTTCGCGTACCGGCTCGTCGCCCAGAAAGGGGACAGCAACTATGGCCGCTTGACGGTGATGGCTTATCTCAAGGCAGAAACAAGGATCCTTGAACACGTGCCGAGCACGGTTTTCCACCCCCCGCCGAGGGTAGCATCCGCTGTCGTGCAGATTATGCCGCGCAAAGCACCGTTTGAGGTTCTGGATGAAAAGAACTTCTCTGACCTTGTCAGAGACCTCTTCACACAAAGGAGGAAGAAGCTGAAAAACGCGCTTCAAACATATGTTCGAAGAAGAAAGGTAGAAAGAGAGGAGGAGAAGGCGCTCATAGAAAGAATGCCCTACCTCGAAGCAAGGGTATATACGTTGGCGCCTGAGGAATTTGGCAAACTCTTCAACGAGGTTTATCGCAGCATGGTCAACAGCACAAAGACGTTCTATAAAGGACGTACCTTCTACGTTTTTTCGGACGTTTACAAGCCTTCTGACGACACCTTTCTAATAGCTGACAACTTGGAAGTTAAGGATCAAGCAAAGGTTTTAGACATGGGTACTGGTTGCGGAATCCTCGCTGTCCTAGTCGCCGAAAAAGCACATAAAGTCGTGGCGACAGACGCTAACCCTCACGCTGTCCAATGCGCAGAATTGAATTCGAAACTGAACAGTCTTTCGGATAAGATAGAGGTACGTCAAGGAAGACTGTTTGAAGCTGTTAAACCAGACGAAAAATTTGACCTGATAATCTTCAACCCACCATATTTACCTGTGAGAGAAGACGAAGAAAGAAGCTGGATAGAGGCGGCATGGAGTGGGGGTCCCGATGGAAGACGGGTCACGAACGAATTCGTATCAAAAGCGCCCGAACACCTCGAAGAGGGAGGGGTAATTGTCTTACTGCAATCCACAATATCGGACACGGGGGAGACACGTAGCACGCTGGAAAGAGTGGGGCTGAAGACCCGGATTCTGGCAGAGAAGAAGTTGGATTTTGAGTCGATATTCCTGATCGAAGCAAGAAAGCATCCTTCAGCTGAAGGGTGATGCCCAAAATGGTTTCGTCGAAGCATAGGCCTGACGCCGAGAAAACGATGGAAAATATTCGCGTTGTTTTCGTAGAGCCGGAGATCGAGGGAAACGTAGGCTTTCTAGCTAGAGCGATGAAAAACTTTGGCCTCAAGGAACTCTACCTCGTCGCCCCTAAGATTCAAGTCGCAGATACGGCGAGAGCCTTCGCAATGCACGCGAACGAAATACTGGATCACGCAGTATATGTGAAAAGCCTAGACGAGGCCGTAAGAGGAGTAAACCTGACGGTTGGAACCACCGCGGTAACAGCGAAAAGAGGATTAAACATTAAGCGAAACGCCATCGAAGTACAAGAATTCGTTGAAAACATCGTACCGAACCATAAAGTCGCGTTGGTATTCGGCAGAGAAAGTTCAGGTCTAAGAAACACAGAAGTAGATGCCTGTGATTTTGTGTTAACCGTCCCAGCGAGCCCAGGCTATCCGACGATGAACGTCACACACGCGGCAACCATCGTATTCTACGAGATCTATAAGAGGGGGATGAGCAGCAGACAGAAAACCATTCCTAGAGCGGATAGAAAAAAGAAGGAGATACTAGTCGACTATTTCTCAAGAATGCTTAACGAGGCGGAGTTTCCATCGCACAAGAAAGACCTTGCTTTAAGATCCTTCCGTAACTTAATTGGAAGATCGTTTATTTCCAGCCGCGAGGCCACCGTCTTGATGGGCGCCTACAGGAGGGTCTTGAGGAAGATCAGAAGCCGGGAAAAAACATGCAAAGAAGGATCGCAAAAAAGAACGAGCTTGAGTTCATCTTAGAAAAGACGATGAGTCACCCGTCACCAAAAGCTTACCTTGAACAATATACAATCCCTGCTGACCTAGCCGGATGGATCCTAAGACAAGCCGCCTACTCGCACGACGATATTGTAGGAAAGACCGTCCTTGATTTGGGCTGCGGCACCGGCCGCCTGGCTATAGGGGCAGCGATTCTTGGTGCAGAAAATATCATCGGAATAGACATAGACCACGTTGCCGTGGCAACCGCCAGAAGGAACGCGGAGGAAGCAGGTGTCGGGGAAAAAATCGCTTGGATCGTGGGCGACATCGATTCTATCACCGGGCATTACGACACCGTGCTGCAAAACCCCCCATTCGGAGTCCAGAGAAGGGGGGCTGATGCAAGGTTTCTAGAGAAAGCTCTCAAAGTGGCAGACATAACCTATTCGCTGCACAAAAGCGGAAAGAACAGTATGAGGTTTATAAGCGACCTTGTGAAAAGTCTTGGAGGCGAGATAACAGAGATATTTCCCGCAAAGTTCGAGATACCTCACACCTTTGAATTCCACAGAAGAAGAAGACGCATCGTTATCGTCGACCTCTACCGCATAAAGAGAAGGTAAAAATGTCGAGTCGTCTGTCTAGTAGAAGTGGAAAATTTGTGGTACCGGGCAACAAGCTGGGCGTGATCGAGGAGTTGGTGCCGGGTCAAGGAACATACGTAGACGATGGAAGCATCTATGCGCTTACCACAGGAAACGCGCTCGTAGACCTCTTAGACAGAAGGGTCGCCGTGCTGTCTGAGGTTCGACAGCCCTTGGTACCAAGGATCGGTAGCGTCGTTTCAGGAGTCGTTAACAACGTCCAAGAGAACAACATCGAGATCAGAATCATGAAGATTGATGAAAAAAGCGTCTCAGGCTTCTTCACAGGCATCCTCCACATTTCCAATGTGAGCGACAGGTTCGTAAAGACGATGTTTGACGCCTTTAAGCCCGGGGACTTGGTAGACGCAAGAGTCATCAGCACCACAAATCGAGTCTTTCATCTAACCACCGAAGAACCGAAACTAGGAGTGGTGTATGCGTTCTGCTCCTACTGTGGAAGACCTCTGAAGTATAAAGACCGCGCTTTACGATGTCTCACATGCGGAAGGATTGAGAACCGAAAAACTGCATCCGGCTACGGAAAACTGTAACGCAAAAAATACGCAGATAACAAATATCAGAAGCATTTAAGCCGCCTGCTACTATAAAGTTTAATAATTTACCTACGGCTTTGTCATAGCGCAAGATGATGCCTTTATGAAGGTCAATATTCTGAAGCAGACCAAAAATGAGGTAAAGATTGAGGTTGCCGGAGAAGGACACAGCTTCTGCAACGCCCTTCAGAAAATGCTCTTGGAGGACGAGGACATCAGTTTCGCAGGTTACAATATCTCACATCCCCTCGTCGCTCAGCCAATAGTATACGTTCGCACTAAAAGAGGAAAAGAGGCGAAAGCCGCCTTGATGAAAGCCGCGAAGGCCTTGGGAAAAAGGATGGACGCGTTCCAGAAGGCTTTTGAAGAAGCTTGCAAGGAAGCAAGGTGAACAACAACTTAACACGCCATCTAAAGGCTAAGTCCGGTCTAAACAGCCTCACTTTAGATGACGTCTTGATGAACAAGAAGCTCGCAAGCCTCGGCGACGCTTTTGTAAACTTTGTTTACTCGATCGCTTTATCTGATAAATTGGGAGAACCGGTCGGCGCTAAGGTCAATAGCCAAATCTTGGCCGATGCCCTAAGAAAGGCTGGGCTTAGAAGACGCCTACCTTCGAGAACCGACCGACACACGCAAGGAGACGCTGCTGAAGCGCTCATCGTGTATGCCTGGCTTCAAGGTATCCTAACTCTTAGTGAAGCTATCCAAGTTATTGAGGAGAAAGCTGAAGAACCAGTGGAAGCGTTCACAACCCTCCTCACTCAGATAGAGAAGCGTTTGGCGGCCGCCTGACGATGAAGACAGAAGTCTGAGATACGGATTCTTGGAGTTGACGACGACCCCTTCACTCCACGACTTTCTGAGAACACTGAGGTCATAGGCGTTGTCTTTCGCGGAGAATAAATCTCCCGGAGTGGGAAAAAAGAATGGAAGCAATCCGAAACGCTAGAGGAATAACACAACTGAAAACTCGGTTGCCTCCCACTTCTATATACCGATAGCTGGTATCCCAAGAGGACGCTAAGAAAGTTGTATCAATTAGTTGCACCAGAAGCAGAATTCCAGAGGCTCTCAGAGTGGCACATATCATCGTCTCCAGTCGGCCCAAAACCCGAACATAAACAGAATGAAAAAGTTTAAAAGTAGTCATAGATAGGTTTCCTACCCAACTTTTTACGTGGGAAGAGAGAATGGAGTTCTGCCCAAAATGCGGAATGCGGCTAGCTCCTGTCCAAAAAGGTTCGGGCAAGACTGTACATATTCTACTTACCTGTCCTAAGTGTGGATACGAGAAGCACGCTACGTCGAAAAAGCCGACGTTGCCAAAGGTCATGGAGCACGGCGCTCAAGACAAGATAGCGGTCATAAGCAGAGACGAAGCGAAGCTTCGCACGATGCCTATCTTCAAGACAGAGTGCCCAAAGTGCGGCAATCTTGAAGCCTATTGGTGGATGGTCCAGACGAGGGGGGCTGACGAGTCCCCCACCCAATTCTTCAGATGCACAAAGTGCGGACACACGTGGCGTGAGATGGCGTAAGTTTTAGAAGCCTCCACTCGCCTATTATGAGAATATGAGATCGGAAAGAAGCCGATCACGACCATCTAGGTTGGAGAAGATTGTTTAAGGCTAAGATGGCTGACGCCAGAAGATGGAGAAACATAATATCTGCGATCGCCTCACTCATCGAGGAAGCAAGCTTCACCGTTTCTCCGACAGGAATTGAACTCAGAGCCATGGACCCCTCACACGTCGCCATGGTAGACTTTGAAATGTCGAAGTCAAGCTTCGACGAGTATGACTGTGAAGCACCTACAAGATTGGATGTCAATCTAAACGAGATGCTCAAATTCCTGAGAAGAATTGAAAGCGACGAGCCAATAGAACTTTCATTCGATGAGAAGACGGCTAGATTGAATATTATCCTAAGTGGGAAATATCTTAGAAACTTCACCATTCCGACGCTTGAGATTGCGGGCGAGAAAGTTCCTACGCCGAAGATATCCTTCAACGCCAAGGCCAGGGTCACGACGTACTTTTTGAAAAACGCTATCAACGACGCGTACACGGTGAGCGACCACATCAGATTCGAGGCGACATCCGGGAAATTTATTATTCGAGCAGCCGGGGATCCAGGAAGCGTATTGATAGAATTGGATGAAGGAAGCGAAGCCCTTCTTGGCCTTGAAGTTGGCGATGAAGCTAACGCCACGTTTGGCCTGAGCTATCTGAACGAAATTGTGGGAGCCGCGTCTACCACATCGGACATTGTGACCATTGAGTTTTCCACAAACATGCCCGTCAAACTCAGCTTCGAGATGCCTCACCAAGAGAAGCTCCAGTACTTCGTCGCTCCCAGAATTGAGGGGGCTGAGTGATAGTTTACACTCTTGTTATGATTGAGAGAGGATCATGATACTTTCAAAGAGTGAGTTGGCAAGGTACCCTTTCACAAAAGAGGCAGCGCAATACGTTAAGGACCTAGGCCTCGAAATAAACGATCTGGCAAGTTCAGACTACGCTCGAATAACAGAGAGGGCTGAAGAACGTATAGAGGAAGCCCTACTCTACGGCGTCGTCGGTTTCATAGATACGCCCGACTACGATGTCGAGGTTCTTTCGTTTCCGGTAGCGATGATGATCGCCACGGCCATTGCTGACGACTTTCTATTTCGTCGATATGCGTTGGCCGAGGCGAAGAGGGTCTACAGCCTCCTAAAACTGGAAGAAAGAAGTGAAGTGTTAATCGATGTTTTGAAAGACTCGTTTGCCTGGAAAGTAGAAGGAGCCCCGTCTAGCCTCGGACAAGCCTATGACTATGTAATGAATTTTGTCGACTACCTTAGAAACGCCCCTAGCTTCCACGACGACAGTTGGAAACTCATAAACAGAGTAGTAGTTGATGGAAACGTCTTTTTGAAGAAAGACGAGTTGGCGAGACTTATCGCTGAAGAGGTAAAAAACCACATCTACAGAAGGCTGCAGACAAATATGCGCATCAGCCTACCGCCACCACTAGCTCAAAGAATCGCCAGAATCAAACAGATTCTGATTGAACGACAGGGCAAGTTCCGAATGGAAGAAATGCCGAGCACGGTGGTCGAAGCGGCGTATCCACCTTGTATCAAACTCCTATACGATGATCTAATTTCTAAGAGACATATCCCACATGTCGGTCGCTTTACGCTTACTTCTTTCCTGCTAAATGTCGGCATGGATGCAGAGGGCTTGATAAAGCTATACACGTCTACTACAGATTTTGAGGAAAGGTTAACCCAATATCAAGTCGAACATATAGCCGGAAAGAGGGGTTCGGGCACGAAGTACACACCACCTAATTGCGAAACATTGAAAACCCACGGTTTATGCCCGGGCGAAGACGAAATATGCAAAATCATCAGACATCCCCTCAGCTACTATCGAAAGAAGCTACCAAGAATAAGGGTAAGGGCTCCAGTTGAAAAGAATGAACAGAACCTCAGCTAGGGACTATGTCAGAGGACTCTTCGGCACATATTACCGAGAAAACGCCGCGAAAGTCCGTCCTCCAACGTCTATGGATAAGAGGGAGTTTGGTTTCCTACTGTTCCAAGAAGGTTTGATGCTTCGTCATAAGGAATTTAGACAAAGCGAAGAATTGCAACGCTTCATCGAGTCAACTGTGCCTTCTGATGTCTACTACTCAGCCGCATACTACGAACGAGTGAGAGAAGACATGGATAGAAAAGGATGGCTGGGCGCGGACCTGATTTTTGACATCGACGCGGATCATATTCAAACAGCCTGCCGCACAGATCACCGTTACTGGATATGCGAAAACTGTCTGAGTGTTAGTAGAGAGAAAAGTGAGAAGTGCACACGTTGCGGAGGAACCAAATTTAAGGAAGAAGGGTGGCTTTGCGAGAACTGCCTCGAGGCAGCAAAGACAGAGACACTGAAACTGATAGACTTTCTAACAGCTGACTTCGGATTCTCACCAAATGACATCGATCTCTGTTTCTCAGGACAGAGAGGTTATCACATGCACATAGAAAAAGAGGATGTCAGAAGCCTCACCCAATCTGCCAGAAAAGAAATAGCAGATTATGTCTATGGAACGGGTTTGAAGGCAAGAATCTACGGATTTAGAGATAAAGATACAGGGAAAAAATACAGAAGCGTTGGCCCGGATATGCATGATGCTGGATGGCGTGGGCGGCTGGCTCGAGGACTCTACGATTGTCTAACTTCGCTTGCACCCGAACAGTTGGCAAGCATGATCGAGACTAAACGAACTCCTTTGAAGGCTATAGCTACACAGAGAGACGCACTACTTCAGAATTTGAAAAACGGAACATGGACTCAGATGAGAGGCGGTGACAAACTAAATTGGGAAAAACTCGTAGAATATGCTGTACAAAAACAGAGAGCAAGCATTGATACTGTCGTAACAACAGACAAGCATAGGCTGATCCGTCTTCCAACAACTTTGCACGGGAAGACGGGTCTGTCCGCGACCAGGATCATGGCTAATAGACTAGAGGAATTTGACCCACTCAAAGACACTGTTGCCTTTAGGGGTGGAACATTGACTATTCACGTCAATGAGAGCGCTCAGTTTAGAATCGGGGAAACAATTTATGGCCCCTACGAGCAGGAGAAGGTTGAGCTACCGCTAGCAGCAGCCGTATTTCTACTTTGCAAAGAGGTTGCCGAACCGATCGAGTAAAGGCGAAGATAGAAATACTAGACAATGCCTCGAGTCTACCTTGACATCTTACAATAACCAGCCTGCAAGCAGGACACCGATATGGAATACGAAGAACTCTATAAGGCTTGGGTGGACGAGCGAAACGCAACTGAATTGAGGCCTCTTAAGAAAGGCTTTTACACGGAGTTAGGAGAGTATGTGAAAAACCTAGTGGCAGAAACGGAAGTCTTAGATGAGAAATCGGTTAAGAGGCAGCTTCTAAGTAAAGAGGTAGAAAACGTAAGAACGTTAGTCAACGACGTGGCTCGACTTCGCAACAAAAAGGTTTTAGAGGCAGCTCTACGAGGGAACTTAGTACTTTCAGATGCATTAAGTGAGGATGAAGAGAGAATATATACAGACCTAGTCTCAATCATAGAGAAGTCCAAAAAGTTATTAAAGGATGCGACGGAAGGGTATGCGTTCGAGCCAAAAAAGAGAAAACCGGAAGAGGAGCGGAGAAGGATGTTGGTCAGGTTTCTTCAAACCATACCGGCTATAATCGGAGTGGATATGAAGACGTATGGACCTTTCAAGCCGGAAGATGTGGCTATGCTGCCGGCCGAGAACGCAGAGGCTTTAATGAGAAAGGGCGTAGCAGTGGTGGTGGAAGCCAAGTGAAGATGGTTAAGGTTGTCACGACTTATTGTCCGAAGTGCAATAAGCATACTGAACACTCTGTATCGCTTTACAAAAAGGGGAAGGACCGCGTCATGGCCGAGGGGGCAAGACGCTATGAGCGAAAGCAGAAGGGATATGGAGGACAGAGGAAGCCGAGGCTGAGGAGAACGGCGAAGACGACCAAGAAGCAAGTATTAAAGTTAAAATGTAAAGACTGTGGATACATCGCTACCCGAAGGGGCATAAGGCTACGCAAGCTCGAGATCGAAGCATAGGTGGAAGCCAATATGTCAAAAAGAGAAGATCTGATCCCAAGCCCAAGAAGCAGATTCGTCAAGGTAAAGTGTCCTGACTGTGGGAACGAACAGGAGATCTTCGGTAACGCGTCAATGAGGACTCGATGCAAAGTCTGTGGAGCAGCCCTATCCGAACCAGGTGGAGGGAAGGCGAAGATCCTCGGCGAAATCTTAGACGTCTTAGAGTAGACTGAACATTTGAGGGTTGGAGGGAGAGTAGCTATGACCAACGTAGAAGTACAGTGGCCCGAGGTTGGAGACTTTGTGGTGGGTACTGTCGTCCAGATAACACCGTATGGTGCCTACGTCTCGTTGGACGAGTATAATATCAAGGAAGGCCTTCTGCACATCTCCGAGATCTCTTCAACTTGGGTCAAGAACATCAGAGACCATGTCAGAGAGGGACAGAAAGTTGTACTGAAGGTCTTGCGTGTTAATGCCCAAAGCGGACACGTCGACCTGTCGCTTAGAAGGGTCACCGAAAGAGAGCGGAGAGAAAAATTACTCAGCTGGAAGCGGCTGAAAAAGAGCGAAGCTATCCTAAAGATGGCGGCTGAAAAAGTAGGAGCCAGCTCAGAAGAAACCTCAGAGGCCCGTTCGAAGATAGAAGCGTCTTACGGTGACCTGTATTCAGGCCTCGAGGAAGCCTTGTACAAGGGAAAAGAAGCTCTTCTAAAAGCAGGCGTCCAAGAAAAATTGACGAAGGCTTTGCTCGATATCGCCAAAGCGAAGATTAAAGCGGCCCGTGTAAAGGTTAGAGGAATCTTTAGGCTTTCATGCACCAAGCCTGACGGAGTCAACGTCCTACGCAACGCCTTCAGACTGGCAAAAGACGTAAAAACATCAAAGGACGCTGATTTTGTAATCTATGTACTAGGCGCCCCAAGGTATAGAATAGAGGTTTCAGCCAGGAACTATAAGGAGGCTGAAAAGATAATGGAGGACGTTAGCCAAGCGGTTGTGAACGGGATCAACGCCTCCGGCGGAGAGGGGTCATTCAAGCGTGAAGGTTAAGGTCACAAAATGAAGTGGCTCCTCAGAAGGTGTACGGCATGCGGAAGATATACGCTACAGACGAAGTGCCCCAATTGTGGAGGAGAAGTACGCATTCCTCACCCTGCCAAGTTTTCCATAGATGACAAGTATCTCAAATATAGATTCATGTTGGGAAGAGGTTCTGACAGACGGCTGGAAGATAGGAACACGACCTAGATTCTAGAGATATTTAACTAGGTTAGAGTTGTGTAGGCAGACTTCTTAATATCTCACTTCGTAAATGAAGACCATACTGTTTGAAGAACTGAAGACGAGTTTGAAGCTTTGCGGTACGATATCCGGCAGACCGTAACTATATTGTAGCGTGTAGGCGTCGGGCGGTGCCCTCGTCGAGCTGAGAACCTCCAGCGCGCCGTAGATCATTAGTTTTGTGAGCACGGTATCCGCCTTCGGAAGATACATACCACTGAAAGCACTAGTACTAAGAAGGGTATCCAGCCGGTCAGTGATCGTTGTGTCCTGTAGCTTTGTGCTGTTTAGACCCCCTATTTCAGCCATCCAGTACCACTTCACCTCATCGCCATAGAATATCGATTGTTTAGCTGAAATGGCCACGCTGATAGTGGAAAAGACTACGACGTGCGTAACGTTATACTGTTTGAGTATGGCCAAGGCCTGGGTCTCATTCGACATAAACATCCGCCCTATTTGGGCTATCTGGGTCGTATTCAACGTACCGTTGTCAGCGAGACTGGTCTTGTTGCCTCCGACGGTTATCCAATAACCGTAGTCCCACCAAGCCGCGACTATAGCATTGTTTGGCAGACCCTCTCTCATCCATGTAAGTGCTTCTTCCCAGTCGTATAGGTTGGCGCGTACGGGAAGGGAGGAAGCGGCGATCGTAGTTGGGGTGTACGCGCTCTCCACGCCTCTTGTCAATGTAAAAGTGGCCAGTAGAAACAGGCATGCGAAGAAGCTCCAACTGAAGCCTCGTCCGACGTGCGGCGCGAAGCGGGCCCTCCTTCTGGTGTAGGTCTGTTTCTCGGATACCTCGAGGAAGGAGTGCATGATCTCCACCATAGCTAAGGCGCCTAGCCCACATAGGGCGGGGGCTAGAATTAGCGCAAGTCTTACCATGGAGCTTGTAAAGTACAGGGCGGTTAGAGTGAACACTATTAGGAATATGTTATGGTTTGTAGGCTTCCGCGAAGCTAAATACAAACCAAGAGGAGCGAGGAATATGAGGAAACCAAACTGATAATAAAGGATACTCCAAGTCGCTGGCCTGTGCTCTTGAACAGACTCAATAAGGGGCATAAATAGACGTTCAAACGGGTTCAAAACCGATATGTATCTCCCTGCAGGAAGCGTGATAAGCCCCGATTGTAGAGCCACGTAAAAGGCCAAGCCAAGAACCGCAAAGAAGAAGACTGCGAAGACTGCCTTCGTCTTCCTTGTTTCAAACGATCGCATGATCTCGACCAACGACAATAGCAGAAAGACACCGAAAGCGGCGATGACCTCGAATTCCACCAAGTAGTT
>Ga0315282_10000660_pt1 | contig 67960 bp, 60 predicted proteins | sample YL17G07_20_MG_FD_203693 | JGI IMG/M metagenome (GOLD analysis project Ga0315282, IMG submission 203693) | Sediment microbial communities from Yellowstone Lake, YNP, Wyoming, USA - YL17G07_20 | ecosystem: Environmental > Aquatic > Freshwater > Lake > Sediment | place: USA: Wyoming | collected...
GCGCTGACACCAGCGTCGTCTTCCCATGATCAATATGCCCAATCGTCCCCACATTCACGTGCGGCTTCGTCCGCTCAAACTTTGCCTTTGCCATCTCTTACCTCCTTTGGTTTCGGCGACTCATGTTATCCAAGCCCACGACCAGAGTCGAACTGGTGACCCCATCCTTACCAAGGATGTGCTCTGCCAACTGAGCTACGTGGGCGTCTAACATTAATTCCTGTATAAGCGGGAAACGGGACTCGAACCCGCGACAGACGGCTTGGAAGGCCGCCGCTCTACCAACTGAGCTATTCCCGCGTCCAGTGGGCAGGGAAGGATTCGAACCTCCGAAGCGTTTCCGCAGCGGGTTTACAGCCCGCCCCATTTAGCCACTTTGGTACCTGCCCAAACCCTTTCATTTAATATAAGCAGCTCACTTAAGCCAGCGAGAGGACTTGAACCCCCGACCCGCTGATTACAAATCAGCCGCTCTACCAACTGAGCTACGCTGGCACATCAGTCCATGGCAAAAAATAAAAAAAAATATACTCCGGGTAGAGAAGCTTCAGAGAAAAGTTTATTTTTTAGAAACTTTTTCTCTACAACCTATTAATTTTAAGTAGTGTAACAGCTCAAAGAGTAAAAAACACAAGAAGCGGCACAAAACATGCTACAAAGATTTTAGATATTTGTCAAGAAAATTCTGAAAAGCAACTTTTATGAAAAAATAGAACCGAATCCTTCTATTTATCTTTTTTTGCAGGAGCGGGCGGCGGGTTATTGGGCATCCTCATCCGGTCCAAGCTCTGCTCGAGAAACCTGTAGAATTCGATCTGGAAGAGCAGGTATTTCGCTCTCTGGACCGTGTTCAGGTTGTTTTCCAGATAGGCCTCGAGCTCATCGTCCTTCTGTCTGATAAGCTGGCGGGCGTCGCGGATATTCTTCGTTTTTGCCGCGATTTCTGCTTCTTTCTGAGGCTCGTTCCTGACGAGCTGACGGAGGTCCCGGATGTCCGCGCTCAGATCTCGCTGGATCTTCAATTTTTCCTTTTCGATCCTGTTGACAGTCGGAAAAATCTTGGCCGCCTGTTCTTCGTTCAACTCCAGAGCCTGGGTCAGACGGAGCAGTCTCAAGGTCGCCAAGTTTTCCCTGATCCTTGGCCGCTCTTGTGTGCCATTCCCACGGCCTTGGCCGAATGCCGCCGCGCTCAAGAATACCAGAAATGCCAAAATCAGACTGATCTGTTTGGTCTTCATAGTTCCCCTCCTAAATCTTCAAGACTTTTTTTATTTCGGCGTCCAGGATTTGGACTTCTTCATCGGACAGGCTGTCCAGGAAAAAGGAATTCCCGTAAAGCAGGTGTTTGATCTCGCCGTCGGATTCTCCGGACACCTCTTTGATCGACGCCCGCAGCGCGGAATCGAATTCCGCCTCGAGATCTGTGTTGTTGTTGATTTTTTCGTAAAAGCCGTTCACCTGGTCCTCAAAAGCGAAATGATAGGGTTCCAAGGGCGCTTTGGCGTTGAACAAGATGAAATACAATCCCACGGCGACGGCCAAAACGGATGCGGCTCCCGCCCAAGCCAAGCGCAGGCCTGGGTAAAACGCAGGCGACTGCCGAAGACGGAGTCTATCTTCTTTTTGTTCGCTCGGGCTGACCTTCTCGAGGTTCTCTTTTAGCCGGGTGATCGATTTCTGCCAATATTCAGGAGCGACGGCGGGAGCGGGCAGGTTCTTCGCCTCGCTCTGGAGCTTTTCGAGCCGAAGTTCATAAGCCCGGCACGACGCGCAATCCGCCAGATGGCCGCCCAGGACTCCCTCCTTTCTTTGAGAGAGATTTCCGTCTATTTTGTCCGAAATCCATTTCTCGATCTTTTTACATCTCATAGCGCACCTCTTCCAGATAAGGCTGGAGCCTGGCCTGGAGCATCTTCCGGGATTTATGCATCCTCCAGGAGACCGTATTTTCCGAGCAGCCGAGGATTTCGGCCGCCCGGCCGTGCGTCATCCCCTGGAAGACGACCAAATTGAAAGCGGCTTTATAAGCCAGAGGAAGTGTCTCGATCGCCCGCTCGAGCTTCTCTTTGAGCTCTTTTTTGAGCGAATCTCCCTCGGGCGAGATGGCCGCGTATTCGGCCTTTTCGAAAATCAAAACATTGTCCTCGAATTCTTCCCGGCCCTTTTCCCGGCCTTTTTTTTTGAGGAAATTCAGGGTCAGGTTGACGGCGATCCGGTAGACCCAGGTGTAAAAGCTCGATTTCTGCTTGAAATTATTCAGGGCCTTGTAAGCATACATGAATGTTTCCTGGATTAAGTCGTCCGCATCCTCATGGTTGTGCGTCATCCCGAAAATCGTGTGATAGATTCTCTCCTGCACCCGCCGCGCAAGCTCTGCGTAGGCCTCGACGCGGCCGGATTTCGCCTGCCTGACCAATACATCGTCGGAGAGCGTCTGCATATTTTCATTCATAAAATTAGACAACGATTATATCAATTCCTTGGGATTAAACCTACACATTTGAAAGAAATTCGGGGACAGAAAAGGGAGATATGGGCTCGCTGCCTGGACCCCTTTTTTTACAGAAACTTGTCCATTTCTACCTTTATAAAGCCCTCGATCCCGGATTTGCAGCAGGCCGGACTTTGATGTAGAATTATGATCGCCAAGAGGACGTTGATTCATGAAGAAAAAAAGGAAGAAGCTCGTCGTTCACATATCCAAAAGTTACCCCGAAGCCGAACTCTGGGACCAGGCTTCGAAATCAGGAATCGAAAAGGATTTCAGGGAGTTTTTAAATCACTCAACGAGAAACAAGTCAAACTATCTGAAAATTTCATAAAACCAATATTTATTGAAAGAGATGTCCATCACAGAATTCATAACCGAATTATTAAGACGTATTCCTCTCTGCGGAGACAACGCATCCAATGTCCTGCCTAGAAAAAGATAGGAGGTTAACCGTGAAAAGAACCATCTGGCCGGCCTTGCTGCTTCTGACGGCCATCGGACTGTATTCGCAAACGCCGGCCTCGCTTTCGCCGGCGGTCCGCGAGTTTGTCGTTCTGGACGCGCCCGTTTTTGCGCTCACCCACGTGCGTCTGATCGATGGCACGGGTGCGCCGGCGCGCGAAGACCAGACCGTTGTGGTTTCGGGGGGAAAAATTCTGGCCTTGGGCGACGCGGCCGTTGTCCGGATTCCCGCTGGAGCCAAAACCTTGGAGATGCGCGACCAAACCCTGATTCCCGGCCTTGTGGGCATGCACGATCATATTTTTTATCCTGCGGGCTCGGCTCATTACAACACCCTGGAGTTCAGCGCCCCCCGGCTCTACCTGGCCTGCGGAGTCACCACAATTCGGACGACCGGAAGTTTGGAGCCGTACGCAGAGCTCAATTTAAAAAAGGCCATTCATCAAGGCCGGGTACCAGGACCGAAAATGTTCGTTACCAGTCCTTACTTGGAGGGACCCGGCGCCTTCACTCTGCAAATGAACGAACTTGCGGGGCCGGAGGACGCCGTCAGGTTCGTCCAGTATTGGGCGGCGGAAGGAGTCGATGACTTTAAGGTCTACACCAACATCCGGCGCGCGGAGCTCGAAACAGCCATCGCGGAGGTCCACAAGCTCGGGAAGAAAATCACCGGTCACCTGTGCTCGATCGGATTCCGGGAGGCGGCGGCGCTCGGGATCGACAACCTCGAGCACGGTCTGTTGGTGGACACGGAGTTCTTTCCCGGCAAGAAACCGGACAGCTGTCCGCCGCCGCGCGAGGCGCGAGAAGCGCTGCTCAAGCTCGACCTCGATGGCCCCGCCGTGCGGGATCTGATCCACGACCTGGTGGCGCACAATGTGGCGGTGACGTCGACTCTTCCGGTCTTTGAAATCTCCGCTCCAGGCCGTCCGCCGCTCGAGCCGCGGGTGCTCGAAGCCATGGCTCCCGAGATACGGATCGCGTACTTGACGCAGCGGTCGCGCGTCGGCGAGACCAAGGACTCCCCCGTCCCGGCGCTCCTGAAAATGGAGATGGAGTTCGAGCGGAAGTTCGTGGCGGCCGGGGGCCTTCTTCTCGCGGGGCCTGACCCGACCGGCTATGGCGGAGTGCTGCCCGGATTCGGAGACCAGCGCGCCGTCGAGCTCCTCGTCGAAGCGGGATTCGCTCCGGTCGAAGCCATCAAGATCGCCACTCACAACGGCGCGCTGTATCTGGGCGAACTGGAGAGGATCGGGACGTTGGCTCCCGGAAAGCAGGCCGACATGGTCCTCATTTCCGGAAATCCTGCCAAGAATATCGCCGACATCAAAAAAGTCCGAACCGTTTTCAAGAACGGAATCGGCTATGATCCGGCGAAGCTTATCGACGCCGTGAGCGGATGCGTGGGCATCCGATAAGGCTCGCTTTCAGCCGGTCCTTGGTCCGTGGAAATCGGACGTCACGCGGCTCTTGGCGATGACAGAAAAGCAGGTTGACCGCCCCTCGGTTTGTTGATATGATTCGATCTCCCTTTTAAATTTATTAAAAGGACTATCTCACCCATGATCGAACGATACACCAACCCCGAAATGGGTGCCGTCTGGACCGAGGACAACAAATACCGGAAATGGCTCGATGTCGAGATCGCCGTCTGCGAAGCCTGGGCCAAACTGGGCAAGATCCCGGCTCCGGCCTTGAAGCGGATCAAGGCCCGGGCCGGCTTCGACGTCAAACGCATCGAAGAGATCGAGCGCGTCGTCAAGCACGACATCATCGCCTTTCTTTCGTCCGTCGCCGAAAAAGTCGGCGAGGACAGCCGCTTTATCCATCTCGGACTGACATCCTACGACATCGTGGACACGGCCCTATCGCTCCTCATCCGCGAATCTCTGGAGAAGATCCGCAGGCGCCTCCTCGAGCTCAGAAAAGTGCTCCGGGCCGAAGCCGTGCGGCACAAAAAGACGATCTCGATGGGCCGAACGCACGGCATCCACGCCGAGCCGGTCACCTTCGGATTCAAGGTCCTCGTCTGGTACGAGGAGATCAAGCGGCACCTCGTCCGGGTCCAACAGGCCAGCGACGTCATCGGCGTCGGCCGCATCTCCGGATCGGTCGGGACCTACATCCATCTCGATCCGCGCGTCGAAGTCAAGGCCCTGAAAAAACTCGGGCTCAAGCCCGCGCCGGTCTCGACCCAAGTCCTTCAGCGCGACCGCCACGCCGAAGTCATGAGCGTCCTGGCGATCATCGCCTCGACGCTCGAAAAATTCGCCGTTGAGATCCGGCATCTGCAGCGGAGCGAAGTCCTCGAGCTCGAAGAGCCGTTCACCAAAGGTCAAAAAGGCTCGTCCTCCATGCCTCACAAGAAAAATCCAGTCCGCTGCGAGCGGATATCCGGCTTGGCCCGCCTCGTCCGCGGCAACCTCCACGTCGCGCTCGAAAACATGCCGCTCTGGCACGAACGGGACATCTCCCATTCCTCGGCCGAGCGGGTGATCTTTCCGGACTCTTTCAGCCTGACGGACTTCATGCTGACCGAGACCATCGACATCATCAAAAACTGGAAGATCCGCCCGGAGAACATGAAAAGAAACATTCAGGCGACGCGCGGCCTGATCTTCTCCCAGGGCGTTCTCCTGGCCATGACGCGGAAAGGCGTTGTCCGCGACGAGGCCTACCAGTTCGTCCAGAGGAACAGCCTCAAGGCCTGGAACGAGAGCCTCGATTTCAAGGAGCTTGTGTTGGCCGACCCGGATATCCGGAAAACGCTCTCGGCAGGTGAGATCGAAGATTGCTTCTCGCTCAAGCCGTATCTTGAAAAGATCGACTATATATTCGAAAGGGTCCTCGGCCATGAAAGTTAGAATTCTCGTCTCCTTCAAAGACAGTGTTCTGGATCCTCAGGGGCAGACCGTGAAAAACGCCCTCCATACGCTGGGCTACGGATCCATCAGGGACGTGCGGCAGGGCAAGGTCTTCGAAATCGACCTGGCGGGTGTGGCCAAAGCGGACGCCGAAAAGATCATCCCGGAGATCTCGGACAAAGTTCTGGCCAACCCGATCATCGAAAAATTCACTTGGCAGATCATCGAGGAATAACGAGCTGTGAAATTCGGAGTCGTTGTCTTTCCCGGGTCCAATTGCGACTTTGACACTTTTCATGCTTTGAAGGACGTCCTCAAGCAGCCGACGGCATTCCTCTGGCACAAAAACCACGATCTCCAGGGCGTGGATTGCGTGGTCCTCCCCGGCGGATTTTCTTACGGCGATTACCTGCGGTCGGGCGCCATCGCCCGCTTCTCCCCTCTCATGCAGGAAGTCGGCGAGTTCGCCGAGAAAGGCGGCCTTGTCCTCGGCATCTGCAACGGTTTTCAGGTCCTCCTCGAGCTGGGTCTTCTTCCCGGCGCCATGCTCCGCAATAAAAACTTAAAATTTCTCTGCGAGTTCGTCACCCTCCGCCTCGAGAATAAAAAGACACGCTTCACCCATAAGGGCATAAAAGGGCAGGTCCTGCGAATTCCCATCGCCCATTTCGACGGCAACTACTACGCTCCGCCGGAAACGCTAAAAGAGATCGAGGAGAATGGACAAGTCGTATTCCGATATGCGGACGCCAACGGCCGTTTGACCGAAGATTCCAACGTCAACGGTTCGCTCCGCAGCATCGCCGGTCTGATGAATAGGCGGGGCAACGTCATGGGTATGATGCCTCATCCCGAGCGCGCCTCGGAGCGGCTCCTCGGAAGCGAGGATGGCCGCTTGATTTTTGAATCCATTATATCAAGGCTGTAGAATGCCAAGACGAGCAAGGCACAGCGAGCCGACCCTTGGGGTCATCCTGAGCGAAGCGAAGGATCTCAGCCAATCTCGGGCAGGTCGGTCGAGATCCCTGGCTGTTCCGGCGACGTTCCTTCGGTCGGATGGCCACGGCGCTGCGGAGCGCTTAGTCCAAGAGAGTGAAGATTGATGATCGATCAAAAAGTCCTCGACAACCACAATCTGACCCGCAGTGAATACGACCTGATCGTCAAGCTCATCGGCCGCGAGCCAAACCTCACCGAGCTCGGCGTCTTCTCGGCCATGTGGTCCGAACACTGCAGCTATAAGAGCTCCAAATTCTACCTGAAGCAGCTCCCGACCAAGGGCCAAAACGTCGTCCAGGGACCCGGAGAGAATGCGGGCATCATCGACATCGGCGACGGGCAGGTCATCGTCTTCAAGATCGAATCCCACAATCATCCCTCGTTCATCGAGCCCTTCCAGGGCGCGGCGACCGGCATCGGCGGCATCCTCCGCGACATCTTCACCATGGGCGCCCGTCCGATCGCCCTGATGGACTCCCTGCGATTCGGCCCGCTCACCTCCCCCAAGAACCGGTCGATCATGGAGGGCGTCATCTCCGGCATTTCTTCGTACGGAAACTCGATCGGTGTTCCCACGGTCGCCGGTGACGTTTATTTCAACGATTGCTACTCTTTGAACCCGCTCGTCAATGTTTTTTGCCTGGGCCTCGCTGAAAAAGACAAGATTTTCTACGCCAAGGCCGAAGGAACCGGCAACGCCGTTCTTTATGTCGGCTCGAAAACCGGCCGTGACGGCATCCACGGCGCGACCATGGCCTCGGCCGAATTCGGCAAGGAGACCGAGCACAAACGGCCTAACGTTCAGGTCGGTGATCCGTTCAAAGAAAAGCTCTTGGTCGAAGCCTGCCTCGAAGTCATGGGCCAAGGGCTCATCGTCGGCATCCAGGATATGGGCGCGGCCGGGCTGACCTGCTCCAGCTCAGAAATGCCGGCCAAGTCGGGCACGGGCATCGAGATCGACCTCGACCTCGTGCCCCAGCGCGAGGAAGGCATGACACCCTATGAAATCATGCTTTCGGAATCCCAGGAACGGATGCTCATTGTCGCCGAGCCGGAGAAGGTCCAGGACGTCAAAGAGGTCTTCGCCAAATGGGATCTGGACGCGGTCGAGATCGGCCGGGTCATCGAAGGCGGAAAACTCCGAGTCAAATTCCACGGCGAAGTGGTCGTCGATGTGCCGGTCTCGGCCATCGTCGACTTCTGCCCTGTCTATCGAAGGCCGGTGGCGGCGCCGGCCGAACCGAAAAAAGAGATCAAGCTCCAGGAAATTCCGATCCCCGATGATCTCAATAATATTCTGATGAAGCTACTGGCCTCGCCCACGATCGCCAACAAAGAATGGGTCTTCCGCCAGTACGACCATATGGTCCAGACAAACACGGCGCTCCTTCCCGGCGCGGACGCCTCGGTCCTAAGGATTAAGGATACGAAAAAAGCCATTGCCCTGACCCTCGATGGAAATTCGCTCTACGCCCAGCTTGATCCGCGGGCCGGCGGGGCCATCGCTGTGGCCGAAGCCTGCCGGAACCTCGCCTGCGTCGGCGCGCGTCCGATCGGCGTCACCAATTGCCTGAACTTCGGCAATCCCGAGAAACCCGAAGTCATGGGGCAGTTCAAGGACGTGATCGAAGGCCTGTCCGAGGCCTGCCGGGTTTTTGAAATCCCGGTCACCGGCGGGAACGTCAGCTTTTATAACGACACAGAGGGCGTCTCGATCTATCCCTCGCCCGTGCTCGGGATTGTCGGCCTCATCAAGGATATTGACAAGATCGTCACTCCCGGATTCAAAAAGGGAGGCGACGTCGTCGTCTTGCTCGGCGAGAACAAAGAGGAACTCGGCGGCTCGGAATACCTCAAAGTCCAGTTCGGGCGGGAGAGCGGATCGCCGCCGGCGATCGCTCTGGCCAAAGAAAAAGCCGTCCAGGAATTGTGCCTCGAAGCCGCCGAAGCCGGGGACCTCAAGTCCGCTCATGACCCGTCAGAAGGCGGTCTGGCGGTCTGCGCCACCGAATGCGGATTCCTGAGCCAAGATAAGATCGGCTGTGAACTCGATCTGGATGATGACCTGCGGCCGGATGCCCTGCTTTTCGGCGAAACGCAGTCCAGGATTTTGGTGACGGTCGAACGACCGAAGCTCGAAAAACTCCTGGGCTTGGCCGCGAGAAAAGGGATCAAGGCCGTCGTCGTCGGAAAAGTCGGCGGGAAGAATATCCGAATCCGCCACAAAGGCAGAGAGTTGGTGAATATTCCGATGGAGGAGGCCTTCAAAGCCTGGATGGACGCGATCCCGGGATATTTTCAAATCCAAGAAAAAGTTTGATAACTACGGCCAGAAGGCCTTTTAGGGACAAAACGAAGGAGATGCTCATGGCCGAAGAGATATTCGTCAGCCCCAAAAAGCGGGGACGCATCATGGTCATGATCTCGGGCCGCGGCTCGAATTTCATGAAGATCCACGACGCGATCCTGGACGGGCGCATTAACGCCGACATCGCGTTGGTCTTCAGCAACAAAGAGGAGGCCGCCGGCCTGCGGATCGCGAAAGAGCGCGGGCTCGAAACGCTCTATATCAATCCCAAGCTTTACGCCGAGAGAGAAGAATACGACAAGGAGATCATCCGCGAAGCCCGGAAAAGGAACGTCGACCTCATCTGCCTCGCCGGCTACATGAAGGTCCTGACGCCGATGTTCTGCAACGAGTTCAAAAACAGGATCATGAACATCCACCCCGCCCTCCTGCCTTCCTTCCCCGGCCTCCACGTCCAGCAGAAAGCGATCGACTGGGGCGTGCGATTTTCGGGCGTCACGGTCCATTTCGTCGCGGCCGAAGTCGACATGGGCCCCATCATCCTTCAAGCCGTCGTCCCCGTCAGGCAGGACGACACCGAGGAAACGCTCGCCGCCCGCATCCTCGTCGAAGAACACAAGGTCTATCCCGAAGCCGTACGGCTTTTTTTCGAAGGAAAACTCGAAGTCCGCGGCCGCCGCGTTTTCATCAAAGAATAAAAACAGGGACGAATCTTTTTATTCATAAACGGGTCAAGGCTTTGGCCATGAAGCGGGGAAGACAACACTTTCTAGAAAAAAGCAAGGTGCCCCCGTTTTTTGCTCAAACATTTCGCTTTAACTTCGCTTCTTCTATAAATATAATTAAGGAAAATATATTTTAAGGCGATTCACCGAAAAAAGGACGGTCGCGACATGAAATCCGTCGATGAACAACTCGATTACCTGAAGAAAGGCTGCGTCGAGATCATTCAGGAGAACGAGCTCAAAGCCAAGCTGGCCCGTTCGGTCAGGGAGAAGAAACCGCTCAAAATCAAAGTCGGCTTTGACCCTACTGCGCCAGACATCCACCTTGGGCACACAGTTATTCTCCGTAAAATGAAGCACTTCCAGGACATGGGGCACGACGTCGTCTTCCTCATCGGTGATTTTACGGGCCTCATCGGCGACCCCTCGGGCCGCTCTGCGACCCGCCCTCCCATGACCCGAGAGGAAATCCTGAAAAACGCCGAGACGTACAAAACCCAGGTCTTCAAAATCCTCGATCCCGTGAAGACGATCATCGACTTCAACTCGCGCTGGCTCGGCGCGCTGACGAGCTTTGAAGTCATCAACCTTGCCGCGAAATACACCGTCGCCCGGATCCTGGAGCGCGACGATTTCACGAAGAGATACAAAGCTGGACAGCCAATCTCAATTCATGAGCTCCTGTATCCGCTTTATCAAGCCTACGACTCCGTAGCCCTGCGCTGCGATATCGAGATGGGCGGCACGGACCAGAAATTCAACCTGCTCGTCGGCCGCGAGATCCAGCGCGAATACGGGCAGGAACCCCAAATCGTCATCACCCTGCCGCTCTTGGAAGGTCTGGACGGCATCGAGAAAATGAGCAAGTCTCTCGGTAATTATGTCGGGATCACCGAACCCCCCGATGAGATCTTCGGAAAAATCATGTCCGTAAGCGACCCGCTGATGTTCAAGTACTACGAACTTCTGACGGATGTTCCACAAGCGCAGATCCATAAATTGAAAAAAGACGCCGAGGTCGGCCGCGCCCATCCGCGCGACCTGAAAGTCAATTTGGCCAAATCCATCGTCACGGATTTTTGGGGCAAGGACGAAGCCAACAAGGCAGCCGAGGAATTCGACCGGGTCTTCAGATACAAGGAGATCCCATCGGACATCATCAAGATCGTCGTCGCTGAAAAAATTGGAATAAAAGAATCCATCGAATCTGTTATTAAAAGACCTATCATTAATATCCTCGTCCAAAATAATATCGTCTCCTCCCGCGGCGAAGCCAAACGCCTGATTAGCCAGGGCGGCGTTTATCTTGACGGCAAACGGATCGATGACATCGGATATATGGTCGAGCTGACAGGTCAGGAAGTCATCCTTAAAATTGGAAAGCGTAGGTATTTCAAACTGGTCCTTGAATAAAGGACGATAAAAATTTGCTTTCGATATAATCTTTAAGAGTGAGTGTCTGGCAAGACATGGGCCTAGATATCAGGCAGGAGCACATCCTGAAGATCGGAAAACGCCGGTTCTATAAAATCGTAATTTAAAGCCGGCGGGACGGCCGGACTCGTCGGGCTCGCAAGAACAAGGGAATAAAATGAGGGGACTTTATAAATTAATCACTTGGCCTAATAATTTTGAGGAAGCCCGACGCATCCAAGAATCTCTTGCTGCCAGGATCGAACTCGTCCCGTTCAAGGCAAAGCTCAAACTCATCGCCGGCGTGGATGCGGCGTTTTCGGAGACGCGCGTCTCGGCGGCGGCTTGCCTATTCTCGTACCCTGACCTCGAACTCGTTGAAGAAACCATAGCCGCCGCAGAGATCCGGTTTCCCTACGTTCCCGGATTTCTCTCGTTCCGGGAAGGGCCGGCCTTTATCAAGGCCGTCCGGCGTCTGAAAACGAAGCCCGACCTCATTCTCGTCGACGGCCAGGGAATCGCCCATCCGCGCGGGATCGGCATCGCCTCTCACCTCGGCGTGCTTCTCGATATGCCGACGATCGGCTGCGCAAAATCCCGGCTTATCGGGGAATTTCCCGAGCCCGGTCCGAAAAAGGGGAATTGGTCTCCCCTCCTCCATCAAGGGCAAATCATCGGGGCCGTGCTGCGGACAAGAACCGGCATCCGGCCTCTCTTTATATCACCCGGTCATAAAATCAACTTGGAGAATTCCATCGAGATCGCCCTCGCTTGCGCGCGCCATTACAGAATTCCGGAACCTTTGCGGAGGGCCGATTTTCTTTCCAAAAAGATTTCAAAAACGGCTGGAGTCTAATTTCCCGATTTTGATATCCTAAAGCGGACAAGGGGCGGACATTCCCGATTTTTCTATGGATGACTTATAAAAAATCTTTCGAAGAATGTATTGATGATCTTGTTATTCTCCGCGCTCGGAGCCTTATTATCGGGCGTGGAAGTACTTCGGCCGTCAGGACCAGCCTATTTGTATAAAACAACATTCGTCCGGGCCGGGCCGGGTTCAAGGACCCGGACGAGATCGGACCCTACATGAGGACTTTGATCGATATACACCGCGACACGATGGGCGTGGCAATCAAATAAATTCGGCGTGTGGATAAGGCCTTTTTGCGAGCCTCCCATCTTGTGTTTTTGCTGAAAGTTATGAATTAATCGGGCAAAATAGAATAAGTTCTTGTATTATTATTATACATTAATATATTATCAGATTTATCATTTTATCTCGGGCATTGAGCTCCATGATTCGTAGGTGCGAACCTGAAATGGAATATGGATAGGAACCATCGAGGCTAACATGAAAACGCGAGGGGAGGATCACTAAATGCGGAAAACGATTAAAATATACGGCAAGATCGGATCTCTTATCTTCTTCTCAGTTTTTTTAATTTTCTCCATCGCCGGCTCTCTCTCCTCTCAAGCCGGGACAAAGAAGAAAAATGCTGAAGATATTTATTTCCGGCTCCCCGAACCCCAAATTTTGAGCGCCGGGAAAGGCATTCGTGTTTATTATCTGGAAGACAAAGATTTGCCTTTCGTCCGCCTGGAAGGCTATTTCAAGGGAGGGAGTCTCTATCAGCCCGCCGACAAAGCCGGGCTCGCCTCTCTCGTAGCCGAGGTCATGAGAAGCGGAGGAACGGAGAAAATGCCGGGAAGCGAGATCGACGCGGAGCTTGAATTCCTGGCCGCAAAGATCGAGTTTGAAGCCAAGCCCGAATTTTTCCGCGCCTCCTTGGTTTGCCTGGACCGGCATTTTCCCCGCGTTCTCCAGGTCTTTTCCGATCTCCTGAGATCTCCCCGCTTCGATCAAGAGAAGATAAACTCCGCGAAGAATCGGATGAAGGAGGCCGTCCGGACAAGATGGGATGATCCGCGGCAAACGGCCTTGACCCTGTTTGACCGCTATTTCTATGGGGTCAATTCCCCTGAAGTTTTGATGCCGACCTTCCTCACACTTGAGGAAATTTCGCGAGACGACCTGATTCAATTCCATCAGAAGTGGTTTGTTCCGAACAACTTGATCCTCGGGATTGCCGGAAATATTTCCCTGAAAGAAGCCAAAAGGATTTGTGATGACGTCTTTGAGGACTGGCAGCCGCGAGACGTCGATTTCCCAGAAATCGCGGAGTCCAAAGAAAGGCCGAAAAATATCGTTTATTGTGTTTCTCAAAATCTTCCCGAGGCTGTCGTCGCCATGGGGCATGCGGGCATCCAGCGGGCTAATCCGGATTGGCCAAAGATCGAAGTCTTGAACTCCGTGCTGGGAGGGAACATTTCTGCCTCAAGGTTAAAAAGAGAATTGACGGTCAAAAACGATTTTGCCTCTGACATCCGGGGACACATCGGGGCGGGAAGGGAGAGGGGTAAGTTTTTAATCTATGCCACACTGAAGCCCGAATCTCTAGGAAAAGCGCTCAAAGTCATAAAGGAGGCTCTGCGGGATGTGCAAACACAACTGATCCCGGATGATGAGCTGGAGAAAGCCAAAAAAGCGCTCATCCACGAAATCGTTTTTCAATTCCGGACCAAGCTCGAGATTGTGAGGGATCGCATCGTCCGTGTCCTGACGCTCGGGCAGACGCCGGAAAATACGCAGGAGAGGATCGAAAAAATCGCAAAGGTCACGAGCGAAGAGATCCGCGCGGCAGCCCAAAAATATCTGCAGCCGGAGATGATGATAACGGTCATCGTCGGGAATAAAGAGAAATTCGACATCCCTCTTGAAAACTTAGGAAAGGCCTGGGATATCAGCGTCGAATCGTTCAAAAAGAGAGAGCAATTCGTATTGCCCAAATCTTTCGACGTCTCCGTCAAAAATCCGGCTTTTGAAAAAGGGAAAGGGCCCGGAGTTCTCTTCGATGAAGCCCACAATAACTATCACACCGCCGCCGGCCGTTATAAGACGTTCGTGGATATCATCACCAACGACGGCTATGTCGTGACGCCCAGCAAAGCGAAGTTCAGCACCGAAGTCCTCAAAGGCCACGACATCGTGGTTATTGCCAATGCCCTGGACAACAGAACAAACGACAACTGGAGCTCACCGGAGTTCACCTCGGCTTTTGCCGAAGATGAGATTAAAGCCCTGCATGATTGGGTCAAAAAAGGAGGAGCCCTGCTTTTGATCGCCGACCATGAGCCATTCGGCGGTGTCGCTTACGACCTGGCGGCAAAGTTCGGCGTCTTCTTGAGCAAAGGGACCGCCTGCGATCCCGAGGGACTCATCGTTCATAGCCGCACGAACGGCAAGCTCCTTGACCACCCCATCACTAACGGCCGTAATGAAAACGAAAAAGTTAATACGGTCGTAGCCTTTACCGGAGAATCCCTACAGGCGCCGGAAGGCAGCGGATTTCTCAAGCTGAGTGAAAAAGCTTATGATATCGAGCCTGCGACCAAGGCCAAAAGACCTGTTCCCGGCCATTTCCAGGGAGCGGCGTTGGCCTATGGTTCGGGGCGATTGGTCGTCATGGGAGAGGCCGGGATGCTATCCGCTCAAGCCACGGGATTTACGACGGGATTCGGAGGGAGCGCTTACCTGCCCCTGGGGATGAATGCTCAAAACAATTATCAGGAAAATAAAAAGCTGTTGCTCAACATTCTTCATTATCTCTCCGGCCTGCTGGAGCCGGGATCAAGAGTTTCGGAGAAGTCAAGAAGCTGACCGTAATCCGGGAGCGCGGACCAGAATTTCGGCGCCGGCTTTTAAGTCGAAGATTAAGACAGCTCTTCACAGAAAAAATCGAAGAAATTCATATCAAAAGCTATCTTGTTAGCACCCGGATAGATTAACTGATTTTGTCGAGGCCTCCCTTGCTGAGAGAGAGGCACTTTTTACCTGTCTTTCAATTGACATTCTTTTACCCTTCATTTAAAAATAACTTTTTCCGTAATTTTCGATTCAAGGAGGGACAAGCATGCGAAAGATGATGACCGTCATATTTTTTTGTTTAGCTTTCTTATTGTTTGCCAACTTCAGCTTTGAGAAACCTCAACAACAGGAAAAAGTGCCTGACGTCAGAGACGTTGAGAAAAAACCACCCGTAAAAAATGAAAAAACCTTTGAGGAAGTCATTCAAGATGCTAAAAAAATGGAGGGACTCTTCAACCTTTATCTGAAAGAGGATAAGGTCTATTTGGAAATTTTGCCCGAGCAGTTCGGCCTGATGTACCTATTTATTCCTACCCTATGGACTTCAATTGGCTTCAGGGAGTCGGGATATCCTATCCCGATGAAGGTCTTTGAATGGGAGAAACTGGACAAGAAAGTTCTCCTTTTGTGGAAAAATACTCGTTATGGTGCGAAGAAATCCGCTCAATATAGGCGCTCTTTAAAGAATGTAGTCCCCGAGTCCATTGTCCATGCTTTTAAGATAGAAAGCGAACCGCATCCGGAGCGAAAGAGCATTCTGATATCTCTCGATGACCTGTTCTTCTCTGATCTGTCGTATCTCGGTGAAATGTTCAGTAGCCCTCAGAATCCTTTTTCTGTAGATAAAGGGCGAACCGTGTGGGGGAAAATCCAGGCTTTCCCGGAGAATGTTGAGCTCGAGGTAAAATACACTCTTGCCTCTTCGAAATCCAGGTTTGATCCGAGTCTTCCTGACGCCCGAATATTTACCACCCACGTGCGCTACAGCATTTCCGAACTCCCTGCGGACAACGGCTATCAGCCGCGCCTGGCAGATGACCGGCTAGGCTATTTCAACACCAAGGTCTATGACTATGATCGATCGGGAATCGATGGAACGGAAATCCGCTTTATCAATCGCTGGCATTTGGAGAAGAAGAATCCAAACGAAAACATCTCCGAGCCCAAAGAACCGATTGTCTTCTGGCTGGAGAACACCATTCCCCTGGAGTATAGAAAACCGATCCGCGATGGTCTTCTGGAGTGGAATAAAGCCTTTGAAAAAGCAGGATTCAAGAATGCGATCGTCGTCGAGCAGATGCCTGACGATGCAGAATGGGACCCTGCTGATGTCCGCTACAACACGATCCGCTGGGTGGCGTCCTTAACTGGAGAAGGAGGGGGCGGCTTCGGACCTTCTCGGGTCAACCCCTTCACAGGTCAGATTCTCGATGCCGATGTGGTCATTGATGCACCGCTTAACTTTCTCTTCAGCTACAATGCCTTTGATTCGCCCCTGAAATCAATCCTCTGGGGCGATGAAAAAACGTTCCTGCCCGGCGAGATGAATCCCTGGTATCAAGATAATGTATCGCTGGGTTTTGAACGTGACTTCGGCATCTTGGAAATGCTGACCAGCGGCACGATCCATGACGTCAAGGAAGTCCCGAGAGAGTACCTCAATGATTTTCTTAAATTCTTGGCCTGTCACGAAGTCGGCCACACTCTGGGACTCAGGCATAACTTCAAAGGCTCAGCGGCCATTGCCCTCCAAGACCTCCACAATACAAAACTCACGGCCAAAGAATCGATTGGCAACTCCATCATGGATTACCTGCCTTTGAATTTGGCTCCCAAAGGATCGAAGCAGGGAGATTATTGGCAAAAGACAGTCGGTGCCTGGGATGAGTGGGTTATTGAGTATGGCTACAAACCGATAGAGGCCAAGACTCCAGATGATGAACTCCCAAAGCTCGACGAAATTGCATCGCGTTCCAATGAGCCAAAGCTCATCTACGGGACCGATGAAGATGCTTCTAACTTTGGACCTTATTCTGTGAGTATCGATCCCTTATCTATAGCCTGGGACCTCAGTGATGATCCGCTCGCTTACTCGGAACAGGAGATTCAGCGAATTAAAGACCTATGGAAGCAGCTCGAAGAACGAGCTCTGTTTGAAGGAAGGAGCTATGTCTATTTGCGCTCCGCTTTTGAGCTAAGCTTGTCCCGGTACTTCCGGGCCATAAGTCGATTGCCAAAGTGGATTGGAGGCATTTATCACGTCCGAACCCATGTGGGTGATCCAGGCAACGTTCTTCCCTTCAAAGTCGTTGAATATGAAAAGCAAAAACAGGCATTGGACATCATTAAAGCAAATCTTTTAAATCCCGAGGCATTCACTTTTGACCCGGAATTCATCCGGAAACTTCAGACCGACCGCTTCTTTGATATACCCGGGAGTGACGTTCAAGATATGGCCAGTCAGGGAAAGTTCAGGTTTGACTTCTCTCTTTATTCTCACTTAAAACAATTCTACGAGAACATCCTTCTCTCTCTCTATGATCCTCTGAGATTGCACCGGATTCAAGATAATGAGATGAGATCCAACGATAAGAAGTTTACTCTTGGTGATTACATGAGCGAGCTCCATAGCGCTCTCTGGAAGGAATTGGGAGAAGACAAGCCGGTTCATGCTTTCCGGAGAATAGCGCAGCGGGAATACCTGAACAGGGTAACTGCTTTCGTCTTGAATCCACCGCTTCCGACGCAGGACGATGTGATCGCTATTTCTCGCTACGAGCTCAAACAGCTGGATAAAAGCATGAGGCAGTACTTGATGAGAAACCCCAATGTTGATCTAGCAACACGGGCTCACCTGGACAATTGCATCGACCTCATCACTGAAGCCCTGAAAGCAATTTACACAAAGGGCGTGAAATAGGGAAAGATCCCGATATCGCCCTGGCTAGGGACAAAATTTCCGAGACTTATTTTTTTCTGTTTTATCCTTGACTAACCGGCGCTTACCCTTTCATGACGCCGATCGGGACGACGCGGACGACGAGGCGGCCGAGGCCGACCTCGTCGGAGACTCGGACGACTTCATCCACGTCCTTGTAGGCCGCGGAGGCTTCCTCGGCGACGCCCTTCCAGCTCGTGGATTGAAGCTCGATCCCTCTAGCCGCCATCTCATCGCGAATCTGCTCCCCCCGAAAGCGCCGAATGGCTTCATGGCGCGACATGACCCGGCCGGCGCCATGAGCCGTGGAGCTAAAACTCCGTTCTTCAGCTTCCGCCGTCCCGACAAGAAGATACGAGGAGGTCCCCATGCTGCCCGGAATGATCACGGGCTGGCCGAGGGCGCGATAGGCTTCGGGGATTTCCATCCTCCCCGGGCCGAAGCTCCGCGTCGCGCCTTTGCGGTGGACACAGAGGCTTTTTTCACGGCCGTCGACCGTGTGTTTCTCGACCTTGGCCACATTGTGGCAGACGTCATAGACCTGCCTCATGCCCGGCGAGCTTCCGAGCACTTTCTTGAAGACATCGCGAACCCAATGGGCGATCATCTGGCGGTTGGCAAAGGCATAATTCACGGCCGCGCACATAGACTTGTAATACTGCTGGCCGAGGGAGGACTTGAACGGCGCATTGATGAGCTCACGGTCGGGCAGATCCTTGATGCCGAACTTGTCCTCCATGGACTGAATGTAATCCGAGGCCACCTGATGGCCCAAACCCCGGCTGCCGCAGTGGATCATGATAAGGATCTGCCCTTCGGCGGCGATCCCGAAGATCCGAGCCGCGGCTCGATCATAGATCCGGTCCACCTTCTGGATCTCGAGGAAATGGTTGCCGGCGCCGAGGGTGCCGAGCTGAGGGAGGCCGCGTTCAAGGGCGCGGCGCGAAATAAAAGTTGACTCGGCATCCTTCATCCGGCCCTGCTCTTCGGTCATCTGGAGGTCGGCGTTCGTCCCGTAGCCGTTTTCGACGGCCCATTCGGCGCCCTTGATCAGGATCTCTTTGAGCACGTTCTGGCTGAGCTTGGTCACGCCGCCCTTGCCGACGCCAGCCGGAACCTCCTTGAAGATCTCGGCCAGAAGCTCCCGGCGCTTGGCCGTGACGTCTTTTTCCGTATAATCCGTCCGGAGGAGCCGAACTCCGCAGTTGATGTCATAGCCGACTCCTCCCGGCGAGATGATGCCCTCGTCCAGGTCGAAGGCGGCCACGCCGCCGATCGGAAATCCGTAGCCCTGGTGCGCGTCGGGCATAACGTAGGACATCCTCTGAATTCCGCGAAGGCAGGCGACGTTGCGGGCCTGCTCGAGCGTCAGGTCGCTCCGGACCGAATCGAGAAGCTTCCGGGAGGCGTATATCAAGGCCGGGACTTTCATCTCGCCCTGTTTGGGAATTTCCCAGGTGTTGTCGTTGAGCCTTTTGAGTTCCATGGCAATCCCTCACATATCGACCACGACCTGGACGGACCAGTGGTCGGAGACCTGTTCGATCTTCATTTCATTATAGGTGACGGCTTTGACATCGCCGAAGATTTCGTAGTGGCCCTGGAATGTGTCGCCCCAGAAGACAGCCCGGAGCTCATGCTGACTTTCCGCGCCGGTGATCTTCAAGTCTTCGACCGCGGCCAGGAGAAAATTCTTCGTGTCGAGAAGAAAAAGGATCTCCTCGAGAAACCTAAGGAGAAGCTGCTCGAGGTCGCGGCCTTGAACCCTAATGGAAAAAGATTGGATCTTCCGGATCCGGTCCCAGTCCCACATCAAGGAGACCGTGGCCAGAGCGGCATGGACGAAGGCCTCCTCAAGCGTCGCGCCGAATGCCAGGAATTTGCCGTCGGCGGTGTGGGGCAGGATTCTGTATTTTTCCATCAAAAAACTCCGGCGATGGGAGTTTGGCAGTAAAGGCACCGGCCGTCCCGGACCTTGTTTTCTTCAACCCAAAATCCGTGCCGCTTGATGATGGGCTTCAGGCATTTCGGGCAGAGCGTGAAATCCCCTTCGCCCGCGACATTGCCGATATAGACGTAGCGCAGGCCTTCTTTCTTTCCGGCGGCGAACGCCCTCCGCAAGGTGTCGAGCGGCGTCGACCTCGCTTCCGTGTATTGATAATCCGGATGGAAGCGGCTGATGTGCCAGGGAATGTCGGGATCGACGCCGGCGATGAAGCGGGCGATATCCCCCAGCTCTTCGTCGCCGTCGTTCAGGCCGGGGACGACGAGCGTCGTGATTTCGACCCAGATTTCAAGCTTCCGCATGAGCCGGATGGAATCGAGGACGGGCTCAAGCCGGGCTTTGCAGATCTTTTTATAGGTCTCATCACGAAAGGCCTTGAGATCGACGTTGGCCGCAGCCAAATAGGGCTTGATGGTTTCGAGAGCTTCGGCCGTCATGAAGCCGTTGGTCACGAAATTGTTGGCAAGTCCGGCCTGCTTGGCCAATTTGGCCGTGTCAAAGGCATACTCAAAGAAGATCGTCGGTTCGGTGTATGTGTAGGAAATGCTCCGACAGCCCTGGTCCACAGCGCTGCGAACGACGGCTTCGGGCGAAAAGGCACGACCTCCGGCCCCCGCCTGGCCTTTCTTGGAAGCTTGCGAGATCTCCCAGTTCTGGCAGAACGGACAGCGGAAATTGCAGCCGACCGTGGCGATCGAGAACGACGTTGTCCCGGGGAGGAAATGGTAAAAAGGCTTCTTCTCGATGGGGTCCACGTGGGCGGCGATGACCTCGCCGTAAACATGGGTCACGAGTCTGCCGCCGCGGTTTTCCCGGACGCCGCAGACTCCGAATTTTCCCGGATTCATCCGGCAGCGGTGCGCGCAGAGAAAGCATTCCACCCGCCCGTTTTCAAGCGCTTTCCAGAGCATCGCTTCTTTTATCATACTTCATCCCCGCCCCTCCCCTTTAGGGGAGAGGAAAACAGCCCTAACGCTCCTCTCAAATTATACAATAGAAATGGGGACCCGGGTATTGTCTTCCGAATCAAATAATCGCCGAGGGACAGAGCTTCTTCAGCTTGCATTCCGGGCACTTCGGTTGGCGGGCCTGGCAGATTTTCCGGCCATGGTTAACGAGCATATAATTGAAGTCGAGCCAGTATTTCCTGGGGACGATCTCAAGCAGGTCCCGCTCGATCTTCTCCGGCTCCTTCTGCTCGCTCAAGCCCAGCCGGCCGGCGAGCCGCTTGACATGAACGTCCACGGCGATCCCCTCCGCTTTTCCGAATCCCGACGACAAGACGATGTTGGCCGTCTTCCGGGCAACGCCGGGCAGCGTGACGAGCTCGGCCATGGTCTCCGGCACACGGCCGCCGAAATCGCTCAAAATATTTTGGGCGGCGCCGCTGATGCTTTTGGCTTTGTTGCGGAAAAATCCAGTCGGCCGGATGTCCTTTTCGAGCTCCGCGCGGTCGGCTTGGGCAAAGGCTTCGACCGTAGGATATTTCCGGAACAAACCGGGCGTGATCTGATTCACCCGCTCGTCTGTGCACTGGGCGCTGAGGATCGTGGCCACGAGGATTTGGAACGGAGTTTCGAACTCGAGGGCTGTGCGGCTCTGGGGATATTCCTTTTCCAGGATCCTGAGGATCTTGAGAACTCGATTTTTGACAGGCTCCATCTCCAACCTCCTCAACCGGGATCAGACCTGCGCCTTAGACAAAAACTTTAAAAGCACAGGTCTTATTCCAATCCTTTTTATGGACCGATATGGAAGAGGTCCTGCTCACCCTTGAAATCTTCGACATTGTAATAATCGGGAAATTTCTGGAGGAGGTCGATCTCGGACTTGAGCAGGGCGTAATGGCTTCGCTCGACCCGACTCAGATAATCGAGAACTTTTTGACTCTGGGCATCTTCGATTCTCTTCCTGGATTCTTTGTAGAATTCTTCGGCCTGTTTTTCTTTCCGCATGGCTATTTTAAATAGGTCCAAAACAGAAGTCGGACGATCGACCGCTGCTTTTTTTTCCGGCAGAACCGCAGGCTCAGGAATAACGAGCTTCCGCTCCGAAAACCTATCGGCGAAAAGACGCTCCAAAAGCGCTTTGTGGCGTTCTTCTTCCAGCGCCAGGAATTTCAACTTTTGGAGCAAGACTTCGTTCTTCACTCGGGTCTGGAGGCTGTTGTAGAACGCAGCGGCATCCATCTCGGAGCGGATAGCGACGCCAAGAATCTCATAAGGCTTCAAAGAAACATCGATGGTCAAGATTCCCTCCTCTTTCTCATGGTGTCACTCCTTATATTTTGACCATCTTTTCGATCGCTCCCCTGGCCCTGTCGGCGATGGGCGGGGGGACCTCGACACGAAAAATCATTTGTTCTAAAGCCGCATAAACCTTCTTGAGGTTGATTTTCTTCATGTTGGCGCAAAAGGCCAGATCATGAGCGGGATAAAAATTCTTTTCGGGGTTGTTTTTCTTCAGCCGATGGATGATGCCCGCCTCGGTGGCGATGATGATCTCCCTGGCTTCGGTCACGTTCGCCTCTTTGATCATCTTTCCCGTGGACAGGACTTTGTCGGCAAGGTCGATGACCTCGGGCCGGCATTCGGGATGGGCCCATACCTCGGCTGCGGGGTATATCTTTTTTTTCTCGCGGATATCCCGCGCCAGGATATTGTTATGGACGTAGCAATAACCGTCCCAGGGAATGATCTTTTTGCTCGTTTGGCGGGCGACGTAGGCCGCCAGGTTCTTGTCCGGCGCGAATAGAATTTCCCGTCCCTGGATCGTTTCGACCACCTTGACCGCGTTCGACGACGTGCAGCAGATATCGCATTCCGCTTTGACTTCGGCCGAGGTGTTGACATAACCGACGACCGGCCTCCCTGGATACTGCTTTTTCCAGGCGATGGCCTCCTTGGCCGTGATCATGTCGGCCATGGGGCAGCCGGCGTGGAGGTCGGGAAGGAGGACCGTTTTTTGAGGAGACAGGATCGATGCGGTTTCGGCCATGAAATGGACGCCGCAGAAGACGATGACCTCCTCGTTCGCGGCCGCCGCCTTTTGGCTCAGCTCCAGGGAATCGCCTACAAAATCGGCCGCGTCCTGGACCTCGCCGATCTGGTAGTTATGGGCCAGGATGATAGCGTTCCGTTTTTTTTTGAGCTCCCGGATCTTCAGGGAGAGAGAGTTCTTTTCCGAGTCATCGATCATGGCCGTTCAGGTCGCGATCTTGGCGCCGCAGCTGACGCAGGTTTCGTCCGCATGATTCGTGTATTTTCCGCATTCCGGGCACTCGACGAGTTCGATGTCGCAGTGGTGGCAGGAGCAGACCGCTTGCATCCCGTCGAGGGGACCGTCGCAGTAGGGACAGCAACATTTTTCATCGTGAGCTTCCTGCACCTCCGGCGCCGCTCCGGCCGCCGCTTCCTTGGCGCCGGGCTTGCTCCGGCTCTTGTAATCCTCGATGGCCTTGTGGAGGGCGTCCGCACCCAGGTTCGAGCAATGGAGCTTGTTCTTGGGCAGGCCTCCGAGCTCTTCGGCCACTTTGTCGTTGGTGATGTCCATGGCCTCCTCGAGCGTTTTGCCCATGGCCATCTCGGAGACGATGCTCGAGACGGCGATGGCCGCGCCGCAGCCGAACGTCTGGAACTTGATGTCGGTCAGGCGGTCATCCTTAACCTTGACGTAAAATGTCATCATGTCGCCGCAGACGGGATTGCCGACTTGGCCGATGCCGTCGGCATCGGGAATCGTGCCCACGTTGCGGGGATTTTGAAAATGGTCCATAACTTTTTCGGAGTAAATCATTTTCGTCTCTCCTTGAGATATTCCGTATAGAGCGGAGACATTTTCCGCAGCCGGTCGATGATCGGCGGGAAGACCTCGAGCAGATAATCGATGTCCTCGGCCGAATTGTCTTCGATCAGACTGAACACAAGCGACCCCTGGGCCGTGGCGTGATCCAATCCCATGGCCAGGAGGACGTGCGAGGCTTTGAGGGCCTTGGAGGTGCAGGCCGACCCGCTCGAGGCCGCAATCCCTCGCATATCGAGGTTGAGGAGCATGGCCTCACCCTCGATAAACTTGATGCAGAAACTGGCGTGGTGGGGAAGGCGGAGCTCCCGGTGGCCCGTCAGCAGGACATGATCCGCGGTCCGGGAGAGCCCCGCGATCAGCCTCTCGCGGAGCGTTCTGGCTTTTTCCGTACGTTCCTCCATTTTTTCCCGCGCGATCTCGGCCGCTTTCCCCAGACCGACGATGGCCGCGACATTCTCCGTACCGCCCCGCCGTCCGCCTTCCTGGATCCCCCCTTCGATGAGGGGCACAATCCGTGTTCCTTTTTTTAAATACAGGGCGGCGCCGCCTTTGGGGCCGTAGAACTGGTCCCCGGCCAGGCTCAGGGCATCCACACTCAGCGCTCTCGTATCGACGGGGATATTTCCGACGGCGGCCACGGCATCGGTATGAACGAGCACGTTGCGCACCCGGCAAATCTTGGCGATTTCGGCAACAGGTTCGATCGTCCCGACTTCAGCGTTGGCCAGCATCACCGAGACGAGAGTCGTGGTTTTTGTCAAAGCTTTTTCCACATCCTGGGGATTGACCAAACCGTCTTGATCCACCGCCACGGGCGTCGCCGTGAAGCCCAACCTCTCCAGGCTCTTGACCGAATTCAGCACGGACGAGTGCTCGATCGCCGAGCAAACGAGATGCGTGCCGCGATTCCGGTTGGCGAGCGCCAGCCCTTTAAGGGCCAGGTTGTTCGACTCGGACCCGCTCGCGGTGAAGAGGATCTCCGAGGCGGAAGCACGGATCAGGCCGGCAACCATCTCCCGCGCCTCTTCGACGGCCTCAAGCGCTGCCGGCCCGTCCGAATGAAGGCTCTGCGGATTACCGAAGCGCTCCCTCAAAAAAGGGAGCATCGCCTCTAAAACTCCGGGGAGAAGCGGAGTTGCGGCGATATGGTCGAGATAGACGCGTCTCATCTTTGTTCCATTTGGGGACGGGTACGTAGGCGTCCCCCATTCATTTATAAGGCGATGACTTCCTTGATTTCCGGGATTTCTTTTTTGAGGATCCGCTCGATGCCCATTTTGAGCGTCATCTGGGACATCGGGCATCCGCCGCAGGCGCCTGTCAATTTGACCTTGACGACGCCGCTCGCATCGACGTCGACGAGCTCGACGTTTCCTCCGTCGGCTATGAGCGCCGGCCGGATCTTATTCAAAGCGGCTTCGATTTTCTCTTTCATCGGAAACTCCTTTCTCGATACCGTGAATTATCAAATATAAATCGATTACCGAAATTTTTCCATGATTTTTTGAAGCCTGAGAACATCAACGGCCAGATCATTGTCAGCGATCGGCCTTTCCCGGCCGGCGTTCACCAGCTCCTCAAAGGAAGGCTTGTCTTCCCGGTAGATCAGCCCGAGGGGGATCTTCTTCGGGTCCTGCAGCCTTCGCCAGGCCTCGATTTTGTCGTTCGAATGAGAGGCCGCGCCGTCTTCCAGGAAGACGGTATTCTTCCGATACCAATCGTAGGTATTCACTTTATTATGGGTGACACAGGGGCTGAGGATATCAATCACAGCGAATCCTTTATGCCGGATGGCTTTTTCCAGGAGGCCGGCCAAATGGGCGACCTCGCCCGAAAATCCCCGAGCGATAAACGTTCCGCCGGCGGCGAGCGCCAGGGTCGGCCCGTCAATCGGGTATTCGTTCGACCCGAAGGGAGTGGAAATCGAAACAAAACCCATCTCCGTCGTGGGCGAAGCCTGGCCCTGCGTCAGCCCGTAGATACGGTTGTTGGCGACGATATAGACGATGCCGACATTCCTCCGCGCGGCGTGAATAAAGTGCCCCTGGCCGATGGAGTAGGCATCTCCGTCGCCGCTGACACCGATGACAAGGAGACGGGGGTTGACGAGCTTCACTCCGGTTGCGACCGGAAGCACCCGGCCATGAAGGCCATGAATGCCGAAGGCCCGGAAATAATTATTGATTCGGCCGTGACAGCCGATCCCGCTGACAATGACCGTTTCCTCCGGATCGATGTCGAGGGAGGAGGCCGCTCTCTTCAAGGCTTCAAAGATGCCGAACAGGCCGCAGCCGCGGCACCACGTCGGGTTTTCGAGGTGGTATTCCCCTTTCTGTCTCATCGGAGTGTTCTCCGGATTTCGTCGGAGATTTCCGCAGGCCTGAACGGCAGCGAGGAATATTTCAGGATGCTTTGAAGAGGCGGGCCAAAGTCGACCTGGCTCCTGATGAGGCTGGCGAGCTGGCCCGAGAAATTATTCTCAATGACAAAGACGCTCTCGCAGCCTCTAAGAAATTTTTTGACTTCTTCGGCCGGGAACGGCCACAGCGTCCGAATCTGCAGAAACTTTGTTTTGACACCTTCGGCCGCAAGCTGCCTCTGCGCTTCGACGATCGCCCCTAATGTCGAGCCGACGCCGACGAGGCCGAGATTCGCTCGTTCGTCGCCCCAGAAGGCCGAAGGAACGAGGTCCGGGGCCGCCGTTTCGAGCTTTTTCATGCGCTTGTCCATCATCCGGAGGCGGATGTCCGGATCTTCATCTCGATAGCCCTTTTCGCCGTGTTCGTTGCCCTCGACCATATGGAGTCCGTTCTTCATGCCGAGCAGCGCTCTCCGGGAAACGCCGTCGGCCGTGATTTCATACCTTTTGAAATCGCGGATCCGGGAAAGCTCCTCCTGGGTCAGAAGCTTGCCCCGCTCGATGCGGATGCCTTTCAAATCAAACTCCCTGGCCGTGCGGAAATCCTGGCCCATGTCCAATTCCGTCATGAGGACGACGGGACACTGGTATTTTTCGGCCAGGTTGAAGGCCTTGACGGTCAAAGCAAAGCACTCTTCGATCGTCCCGGGAGCCAGCACGATCCGGGGAAAATCGCCGTGCGAGCCGAAAATCCACTGGCTGATATCGGACTGTTCGGTCTTGGTCGGGGTGCCGGTCGCCGGGCCCACGCGTTGGACATGGGCCACGACCGCCGGGATCTCGGCCATACCGGCCAGGCTGAAGGCCTCCATCATCAGCGAAGCGCCGGGGCCCGACGTGGCCGTCATCGCCCTGGTCCCTGCGCAGGCGGCGCCGAGGACCATATTCAATGCGGCCAATTCATCCTCGGTCTGGACGACCGCGCCGTTGAACTCCGGCATGTAGAGGACCAGCCATTGCCAGATTTCCGAGGCCGGACAGATGGGATAGGCGGCGAAAAAGCGGCAGCCGGCGGCCAACGCTCCTAAGGCGATGGCCTCGTCACCGGAAAGAAAAATCCGCCCTCTGTCTTCCTTTTTCAGCAGAGGATGCCTTTCCTCCTCCATAACCATCTCCTTGGCGCCGGTCCAGCCCAGCATCAAGGCCTGGACGTTCTTATCGACGATGTCCTGGCCTTTCTTCTTCAAAAACAATGCGGCGATAATCTGCTCCAGGACCTGGTGATTGAGATCCAGGACATAGCTCAAGGCGCCCAGGGCGATCATATTTTTAAAAATTTCCTGCCCGAACCGTTCCTTGGCCATCTTCCGCAACAAAAAACGATGGAACGTTTTTCCCCTTTTCTGCTCTTTGGGCAGGGAGTCGATGCCCTCGCCGTCGCAGAAGACAACACCGCCCGGGGCGATGGAGTTGACGTGTTTGAAGACGGCCTGGCAGTTGAAGGCCAGGAGGACGTTGACCTCATCGCCCCGGCCGTAAATCCGGTCGAGCGAGGCCCGGATGAGGTAGTGCGTCGCCTCTCCGCGGATGTTCGACGGAAAATCGCGGCACGTCACAACCTCCCATCCCTCGCGCTTCAGAATCCTGGCCAGGACGTTTCCCGTGAACAGTACGCCGTCGCCGGCGTTGCCGGCGATGATGATGGAGATGTCCCGAATCATTTTTCCCTGATTCAAATCCGCCATCGGACGCATCCTTAAGAACACTTATTCCAGCCGCAGTTCGGGCAGGTCGGGCATTTCTCGTCCGGGAGCGTGGCCCCGCACTGCTTGCAGACAGACTGGTTGAGATCTTTCGAATCGTTCTTGACGGCCCCGAAATGACGCTCCAGAACCTTGGCGATGGCATCCGGAATCGAATGGACGAGCCCTCCTTCGGTGAATATCGGCTCCGAACCTCCGATCCCTTTAAGCTGGCTGACGACTTCCCGGGGATCCACTCCGCTGCGGAGGGCCAACGAGACCAGCCTTCCGATCGCTTCGGCGTCGGCCATCGTCGTGTAGCCGCTTTTGCCGATGCTGGCGAAAACTTCGAACGGCTTCTGGTTGAAAAAGGTGATCGTCACATAAAGGTTCCCGAACCCGGTTTTGATCTTGTCGGTGATGGACGAGAGCGTATCCGGCCTCTCTTGGGGCAGGCGTTTTTCGGCCGGGACCGCCTTCATCAAGACCTGATCTTCTCGGGAGCCGTCCCGGTAGATCGTAATCCCTTTGGTCCCGAGGTCATAGGCGAGGAGATAGGAGTTTTCCACGTCCTTGAGCGAAGCTCCGTGCGGAAGGTTGATGGTCTTGGAGACCGAATTGTCCACATAGTTTTGGAAGGCCGCCTGCATCCGGAGATGTTGATCGGGCGCGATATCCAAGGCCGAGACGAAATATTCGGGAAGCGGTTTCCCCGGATTGCGGGCCTTCCATTCCTGGTAGAGGGGGTGGAGGTCCTTGATTTCCGAATCGATGATGCGGGACGTAAACTCAAAGGCAAAGACGGGTTCAAGGCTTGAGGAACAGCCGGCGATTCTGGAAATTGTCCCGGTCGGGGCGATGGTGAAGACCGTCGCATTCCTCATCATCTTGCCCTTATAGACGGACTTGGCGATGTTCGGAAAATTCCCCCGGCCAACGGCCAGCCGACGGGATTCATCCTCGGCCTTGGCCCTCAGAAACGAAGCCAGTTTTTCGGCGAAGACAAGGGCCAAGGCAGAATCGTATTTGACCTTCATCTTGATCAGGAGATCGGCCCAGCCCATAAGGCCAAGACCGATCCGCCGGTTGCTCTTCGACACGGCTTCGATCTGGGGGAGAGGGTATTTATTGACGTCGATGACGTCATCGAGAAAGCGGACCGCCACGGCCACGACCTTGGCCAACCGCTCCCAGTCGAAAAGGTCCTTCTTGTCGGGCGCATAGAAATTCGCGACGTTGATCGAGCCCAGGTTGCACGACTCATAGGGATGGAGGGGCTGCTCCCCGCAGGGATTGGTCGCCGCGATGGGCCCCACTCCTTTCGTCGGGTTGGCGTGGTTAATCCGGTCGATGAAGACGAGGCCGGGATCGCCGATGGCCCAGGCCGATTCGACGATCATCCGGAAGATCTTGCGGCCGTCCTTCCGGTCGACGGCTTTTTTCTTATAGGGATTATAAATCGCGTAAGATGTCCCCTTCTTGACCGCCTCCATGAAGGCGTCCGTAGCCGCGACCGAGATATTGAAATTCCCGAGAGTCTTGCCATCCTTTTTCATGAGGATGAATTCTTCGATGTCCGGGTGGTCGGCCCGGAGAATGCCCATGTTGGCCCCCCGGCGCGTCCCGCCCTGCTTGACGGCCTCGGTCGCGGAGTCGATGACTTTAATGAAGGAGACCGGACCGGAGGCGACGCCCTGCGTCCGTTGGACAAAGCTTCCCTTCGGCCGGAGGGAGCTGAAATCGAATCCGGTCCCGCCTCCCTCTTTGTGGACCAGGGCGGCGTTCTTCACCGTCTCGAAAATGGATTCCATCGAGTCTCCGATCGGAAGGACAAAACAGGCGCTCAAGCACATGCCCCGGCCGGCTCCGGTTAGGGTGGGGCTATTCGGAAGGAAGTCGCGGGCCATCATGACGCCATAAAACGCCCGGGCCCATTTCCGTCTCTCGGAGGGACTCTTTTCCGCAACGGCGACGAAGCGGGCCACCCGCCAGAAGAGGTCCGCCGGCGTCTTGTCCAAAAATTCGCCCTTTTCGTTCTTCATAAAATAGCGGGCCTTCAAGATCCGCAGCGCGTTCGGCGAAAATTCGAATGTTTCGCTCATGGCTCCTCTCTTGGGGCTCATCGAATGCCAGGGCTATTTTTTGCCTATGGATTCGAGTTTGGATTCGATCGTTGCTTCCTTGTCCAGACGGTGATCGATGCGAAGGTCGATGTGAATCCTCTTGACACCCATGCGGACGAGGGCTTCGTGGGCCCGGCCTACGACACGGAAGAGAGTCGGGAGGTCGGGCGCCTCGATGGCCGTCGACATCCCGCCCGTCTCGCTCTTCAAGCCGGACGCCTCGACGGCCCGAACGACTTCCTTAACGAAGCGGCCGACCGAGGCCCCTTCGCTGGTCGGAAAGATGGCCAGTTCGGCGATGATCATCGTCCGCTCCTTTCATCCCAATTTATCACTACAAAATATATAGTAATAGTATATTATAACACGTCTTCTTTTTTTTAAATAGATTAAATCACGATCCTCGGGATCTCGGGGTTGAGCCTGGCGAGAATTTCGTAGCTGATGGTGCCGGCCAGCGAAGCCAGGAATTCCGCGGTGATGACCTCGCGGCCGTCCCTGCCGATGAGCGTCACTTCGTCCTCAAGCCTGAGGCCGGGGATATCCGTGATGTCGGCCATGATGAAATTCATGGCCACGCGGCCGCGCACGGCAGCCCGCCTTCCCCCGGCCAGGACGTAGGCCGAGTTGGAAAGGCTGCGGCTGTAGCCATCATAATAGCCGACCGGAATGACGGCCAGACGCGTGGTTCGCGTCGTCCTGTAGGTGCAGCCGTAGCCGATGAATGAGCCCTTCGGAACTTGCTTGATCTGAGCAATCCTGGCCCTCCAGGACAGGACGGGCCGCAGCTCGAGAGGTTCCCTTTTTTGAAGCCGGCAGGAGAGGTAGGTCTCTTTGGACGGCCAAAGCCCATAGAGCCCGATCCCGACCCGGATCATATCAAAATAGGTCGCGGGAAAGAGGATCGAAGAGGCCGTCGAGGACATGTGCTTAACGGGAATATCGACGCTCGTTCGGCGGAGCTTGTCGATGACCGCGGCAAAGATGTTTTGCTGGAATTCGGGATAGGAAGCCGAGGTCGTATCTTCGATGTTCGCGAAATGGGACGACAGGCCTTCGAGGACCAAGCCCGGATGTTTTTGGATCCTCCGCACAAAACGCAGCACGTCTTCAGCCCGGATTCCTTGCCGATGAGTTCCCGTCTCGACCTTCAGATGAAGGATGGCTTTTTTTCTGAGCGTCCGCGTAAGGCGGCCGAGATCGTCGACGACTTCCCGGTTGTAGACAGTCAAGCGCAAATCATTACGGACAGCCGCCGCCAAGTCTCCCCGCGGCACGGCCCCCAGGACGAGGATGGGCGCGGCGATGTCCGCTTCACGCAGGCCAACGCCCTCTTCGATCGAATTGACGCCCAGCCAGTCCGCCCCGGCGTTCAGGACGATTTTTGAGACCTCCTTGATGCCGTGGCCGTAGGCATTGGCCTTGACGACCGCCAGGAGCTTCTTGTCCCGGCCGATGAGCCTCCGGAACTGAAGGAGATTATGGACGAGGGCTTGGCGGTCAATTTCGATCCACTCCCCAAAGTTTTGGCTCTTAATCTTCATGAATTCTTTGAATAAAAAGGCGCCGCCCTATCTCCGGGACGAAGCGCCGCGCCGAACGGCTTCCAGGTCAATGAGTCCGCCCAGGACCTCATCGCGGAAAACAACCTCGTCCCGCTCGACACCCGTCGAAATGAGAGCGGCCTTGGCTTCGACGAGGTCTTCCACAAGGCGCAGGTAATCCTTAAACGCCTGGGGTAAGGCCTCGAATTCCTGAAGGCCGTGGAGGGATGTTTTCCAGCCGGAGACGCGGCTGTATTCAGGCGTCACCTTATCCAAAATCCATGGCTCCGTCGGGAAGCTCCGGAGCCGGCTGCCTTTGTATTTATAGGCCGTGCAAATCAGGATTTCCTCGAAGCCGTCGAGGACGTCCGGTTTGGTGATCGCGAGTTTTTCGATGCCGTTGATCCGGCAGGCATAGGACACCGCCACCGCGTCGAACCAACCACAGCGGCGCGGCCGTCCCGTGGTCGCACCGAATTCGTCGCCTCGTTTGGCGATGATCTTTCCGGGCTCATCGAAGATCTCGGTCGGGAACGATCCGGATCCGACGCGGGTCGTATAGGCTTTGGCCACACCCAGGACGGCATCAATCTTCGTCGGACCGACCCCGAGGCCCGTGGACACGCCGCCGGCCGTGGAATTGGACGACGTCACATAGGGATAAGTTCCGTGATCGATATCCAGCAGCGCTCCCTGGGCTCCTTCGAAGAGGACGGCCTTCCCAGCCTTGATTTTTTCGGCCAGGAGCAACGCCGCGTCCTGAATGTGCGGCCGCAGCGCCGTGGCGTAGCCGGCATACTCCTCGAATATTTTTTGCGCCTCGAGCTCGGGAAGCCCGTGCCTCCGGAAGAATTCATTCTTCTCTTCGGTATTGTCCCGGATTTTCTCTTGGAGCACATCCAGGTCGAGGAGGTCCCCTGCCCGGATGCCCCGCCGCGCGGCCTTGTCTTCATAGGCTGGGCCGATGCCGCGGCAGGTCGTTCCGATCTTCTTGTCGCCCCGGCTCTCTTCATTATATTTTTCCAGAAGGGCGTGGTAGGGCAGGATCAGGTGGGCGTTCTTGCTGACGGAGATATTTTCATCGCGGATGTCCGCCAGCTTTTTGAGCGCGGCGATTTCCTCGAGAAACGCCTTCGGGTCGAGGACGACGCCGTTGCCGATGACGCACAGGGTGGAGGCATGGAGAATTCCGGACGGGACGAGGTGAAGGACGATTTTTTTCCCTCGAATATAGACCGTATGGCCGGCGTTGTGTCCGCCCTGGTAGCGGGCCACGACGTCGAAGGAAGGCGTGAGCAGGTCAACGATTTTCCCTTTTCCTTCATCCCCCCATTGCGTCCCGAGAACGACGATGTTGGCCATGAAACTCCTCGTTAAAAATGAACCGCGGCTTGGACGAGGAAGACGTTGTCCTTGAGCACGAGGTTTTGTTGCTTATTGAAATCATACTCGAGTTTGACGAGAAAATTGGGATGGATGGTCGCGACGAGCCCGGCCGCCCAGCGGCTGCGGTTTTCGAAAATGCCCAGGCCGGCGGCCAGAGGACCCGCGTATCCGGCGCCGTGAAAAGGATCTTCATAGCGGTATTTTTCAAAGGCGACGAACGGGCTTATCGAGCCAAGGCTGAACGAGCCGATGAGGAACCAGCCCTCGGCCGTTCCTTTGGAAAAAGGCTCCGGGTTCTCGATATCGGCTCTCACATATTCGCCGCTCAGGGTATAGGTCTCATCGAACCAGGTCAGGTCGACGCCTTTGAGGGAGAGTCCCCGTTTGTCTTCGTCATCAATCTTGCAGGAATAATAGGACAGGCCGACTTCGATATTCTGGCTCACGAGAAATCCGAGCCGGCTGCCGCGGCCTTTATCGTGGTTGTTGTCCTTGAACTGCTGGCCGGCCCGCAAATTCTCTCCCTCGGTCAGGCCGTTGCCGAGGTACGCGGAATATATAAAAATGCCGGTCTTCCCTTCGACGAGGAGGCCGATATCCCGCCAGCTCGCCGGGAAGACGTCGTTGAGGGGGAAGGGTGGCTGGATCGAGCGGGTTTGAAAGGCGCGGCTCGAGACATTGTATTTTCCGAAGGGGACAAGATACAGGCCCAATTTGACATGGATGGTGTCCGACCAAAAAAAACCTGCCCAGGCCTGCTCGATTTCAAAGCGCATCTCGTCCTTGGATTGGATTTCCAAAGCGTAAGAAAATTGGGGCGTCCATTCGCCCGAAAAAATCAGGCCGGCTCGGGCGTTCTGGTAGCTTCCCTGAGAAAAAAAACTCTGGCTTTGCCCTTTAAGATAATCCAGGGAAAAATAGCCGTTGACCCGGAATTGTTGGGCGGCCAGGGAGGAAGAGAGAACGCCGCAAAAAACGAGAATGAGCCAAGCCCGGTTCTTCATAGGAGGGAAAAATCGAACGTCTCTTCCAAGAGGACGTGTTTCCATTTTTCGACATTCGCTTTCTGCATCACGGCGCGGGTTATTCCGTTGACTCCGCTTTTCGTTCCCATCCAGATCGCGCCGACTAGGGCCCCGTTTTCAAGGACGATCTTTTTATAAATTCCCTCCTCCGGCTTTTCGACGCGGATGTGTTCATAAGCGCTCCCTTCGGGATTCACCAGCCCGACGGAAGTGACATGAATCCCCGCGACTTTCAGCATGTTGGACGGGACCGTGCCCTCATATTTCCTTTTCTGGCCGAGGATGTTGGCGGCAACGATGCGGGCTTGGTCGAACGAGGCGGGGATGATCCCGTAGATGCGGCCGTTGTGCTGGACTCCGTCGCCGGCTGCGTAAATCTGAGGCCGGGAGGTTTCCAGATAATCATTGACGACGACTCCACGTTCCGTCTGAAGGCCGGCCTCCTGGGCGAGCTTCAAGCTGGGCTTGACCCCGGCCGCGATGACGGCCATATCGGCCGGAACTTCCCGGCCGTCTTTGAATCGAAGGCCGCGGACCTCATCCGCGCCGAGGATTTCCTCGGTGGCGGTGCCGAGCCGGACTCGGATCCCGGATTTCTCGATTTCGGCCTTGAGAAGCGCTCCTCCCGGCGGATCGAGCTGCCGCGCCAGGAGATAGGGAAAGAACTCCACGACCTCGACGTCGGCGCCCCGACTTTTCAAGGCGCGCGCCATCTCCAGGCCCAAAAGCCCGCCCCCGATGACCGCGACCTTCGGATGGGTTTTCAGATGTTCGATAATCTCTTGGGCATCGTCCAGCGTCCTCAGCGCGAAAACGCCTTTCTTGTCGGCTCCCTTGATGGGAGGGACAAAGGACACGGCTCCGCAGGCGAGCAGGAGGGAGTCATAGCCGACCCGCCGGCCGTCTTGGACTTCGATCTCCCGGCTCTCGGGATGGATGCGCCGCGCCGAGGTTGCGAGCCGAACATGGATCTGCTGCTGCCCATACCATTTTTCGGGAAAAGCGAAAAGCCGGGCATAGGGGAGGTTGCCGGCGATGAATTCGATGAGGTTAGGCCGCGGATAATAGAGATAGCTCTCTTCGGCATAGATCTCGATTTCGGCCTGCGTCTCCATCTCGCGCAGGGACTTGGCCGCGAGCGTTCCGCTGAGCCCGTTTCCGACAATGACGATTTTCATCTCATCTCATCTCATCTCATCCGGGATATCAAACCCGCGTTTTTTGACAAAGCCGTCAAAAGCGCGGCGTTTGGCCCTTCTTTCTACCGCTTCTGGAAGAATTCCTTGCCGACGCCGCACTGCGGGCAGACCCAGTCGTCCGGCAGGTTCGCGAAAGCGGTGCCGGGAGCAATCCCGCCGTCCGGGTCGCCCACCGCGGGATCATAGATGTAACCGCAGGCTGTGCATTCATATTTTTCCATAGCCTTCTCCTCTCAAAACAAGAATGTTCATCAGTCTTCTTGAAGCACCCGTTTATCGTATTCTTGTTCGAGTTTGAGCTTGTGTTTTTTCTCCTGCTGGATCAAGAATTCAAACAGATGTTTGAGCTCGGCGGCTGTGGACTTATTAAAAAGTTGAGTGTAAAGCTCCACGGCTTTGGATTCTTTCTTAGCCGCAAAAATCAGGAGGTCCTGGAAGCCGCTTTCGGCATCGATCGGCTCTCCGACGAGATAATCGCTGATTTTGAGGTCTTGGACCTTGGGCTCGAGGAGAGGGAGACTCTTTCCTTTCGCGACCTTCTGAAGGAGCTGGCGATGGTTGATCTCCTCGGCCTGGAGCTCGAGAAAGAGTATTTGGAGCGATTGCCGACTCGTTTTTTGGGCCCAATCGCCGTAGGCCTGGGCGGCTTCCTCCTCCCGTTGGATAGCGAACCGGAGAATATCGGACATTGACTGGAACGCCCTCTCGTTCACTTTTTTCCCGGCCACGAAACATCCTCCTTCCAGCCATTCACTCTTGAAAATATTCCCGGCGGAGAAATTCTTCGGTGCGTTGAACATTCATTATAATCAAATGCGGCGGCTTGTCAATTTATTGGAAACGAAGAAGCGGGAACTGTTTCCCTTTTCATTTCTTCCGCTGGCAGCGGGGACAGAAGAAGCTCGACCGGCCGCCGATGGCGAGGCGTTCGATAGGCGATCCGCAGCGTGAACAGGGAAGGCCTTCTCGGCCATAGACCTTATGATAAAATTGGAAATGACCGTCGAGGCCGTCGGCGTTTTTATAGTCCCGGATGGACGAGCCTCCGGCGGCGACGGCCCTCATGAGTATTTTTTGAATCGCGTTCCAAAGCCTGCGGACATCCTTCCCGGCGAGCGAAGACGCGGATGTCAAGGGCTGGAGTCCGGACTCAAACAAAATCTCGTCGGCATAGATATTTCCTATGCCGGCCAGAAACGATTGATTGAGGAGAAGACTTTTCAATCTTCCCTTCCGGCGGCCGATGAGATCGGGAAAACGACGGCCGTCCATCTCCAGCGGCTCCGGCCCAAGAGCGCGCAGTTCTTCGCAGTCCAACGGCGAGGGAGTCGCCAAACAGCGCAGAAAACCGAATTTGCGGACATCCCGATAGCAGAGCTCCCTCCTCCGGCCCTTAAATGAAATGCGTAAATGAGTGTGGGTCTCCCGAGCCGCTCCCGCTATTGTCCAATGGAACTGGCCGGTCATTTTGAGATGGAAGAGAAGAAAGAGGTCATTCTCGCAAGCGATGAGGAGCAGCTTCCCGCGGCGGCGCAGGCCGATGATCTTCTTTCCCTTGAATTTCCGGAGGCCGGCGACATCGGTCTTCCTCAGCAGCTTCGGCAGAAAAACCTCGATCTTGTCGATCTTCCAGCCGACGATCCTTCGGCGCAGGCTGGCCGCAATCGTCTCAACCTCGGGCAGTTCGGGCATTTTCCTATTCTACTTTTAGAGCGGAACTTTGGAAAGGAAATGATCGAGTCCTTTTTTAATGAGAATTTGAGCTTTTTTTGTTCTTGATTTAAACTCGCGTTTATTTTAATATTCCTACCTCAAGATGAATCCAAAAGGCATTTTATCCCTGGTCCTCGGATGGTTTATCCCGGGTCTGGGTCACGTCATCCAGAAAAAATATTGGCGCGGACTGGTCTTTTTCGTCTGCATCGTCGCGATGACGGCCCTGGGCCTGTTGATGAGCGGCAAGATCTACCCCTTCCAGACAGAAAATCCCTTGACCATTCTCGCCTTTTTCGCCGATATCGGAAACGGCTTCATCTATGTTCTCTCGCGTTTTCTGCCCCTCGGTCTCGGCGACCTGAAACAGGTCACCTTTGAATTCGGCACGGCCTACATCGCAGGCGCCGGACTTCTCAACTACCTCGTCGCCCTGGACGCCCTCGACATCGCCGCAGGAAAAAAGAAATGATCTTTAAAAGCCATCTTTTTTCCATGATCCTCTACGCCTTCTTCGTGGCGGTCGTGCTGGCCTTTCTCCGCCGGGACGAAAAGAGAGCCAGGATCAAATACGGACTTTTTCTCTTCCTCGTCATGGTCGGCGGCGCCATTCTCTTCGGCTGGTTGATGTATCTCTTCATGATATGAAAAAATTTGGTGACAGGCGCCGAACTTGGACGGTGCCTGTCACCGTAATTCCCGCGGATGATCGAGCTCTATCACGTTTGGAAGCGGTATCAAAAAACCCACTGGGCGCTTTCCGATGTGAATCTCTCCGTAAAAAAAGGGGAATTCTGCTTCATCACGGGCCCGAGCGGTTCGGGAAAAACGACGCTCCTCAAAATCCTCTATCGGGAAGTCATCCCGACGGAGGGCCAGATCATCATTGGCGGCAAAAACATCCAGCGCATTCCGGATCACAAGATCTACACCATCAGGCGCCAGATGGGCATCGTTTTTCAGGATTTCCGTCTCCTTTTTCACAAGCGGGTTCTTGACAATGTCTCGATCGCCCTCCGCGTCCTGAAGACGCCGGCGAGAGACATGAAGAGAAAGACGTTCATCGCCCTGCGCCTGGTCAACCTTCACCACAAGATCTGGGATTATCCGTCCCAGCTTTCCTACGGTGAGCAGCAAAGGGTGGCCATCGCCCGGGCCGTCGTCAACAACCCCCGTATCCTGTTGGCCGATGAACCCACCGGGAACCTCGACCCCGAGCTGGCCCACGAGATCTTCGGCCTCTTCAGGGAAATCAACAAGGAGGGGACGACGGTCATCATCTGCACGCACGACAAAGAATTGATCCGCCGTTTCGGCGGCCGCGTCCTCTTCCTCCACGAAGGGAAACTCTCCGAAAAGGATAGCAGTTGATTCTTCAAAGAACGAAGTATTTCTTAAGAGAGGCGCTGGACAGCCTCTGGCATTTCAAGACGCGCCATTTCTTTTCTCTGACCATCATCTGCCTTTCCTTCGTCATCATCGGCGTCTTCCTGGCCATGTCGAACAACCTCCGCTTTAAAGCCAGGGAGCTCACAAAAAATCTGACCGTCGTTTTCTATTTGGGCAAAGATGTGCCGGCCTCGAGGCGCGACCTGATCGAGGACGAGATCCGGCGTTCTCCGCTCGTCAGTTCCGTCCGCGCCCTCAGCCCGGAGGAAGCCTCGGCAAAATTCATCGAGGATTTTCCGGAGCTCAAGGACATCGTCCTCAACTTGAACGCCAATCCGTTCCCGGCCTCGATCGAAGCTTCCCTAAACAACACCGGCATTTTGACCGAAAAGATCTTTCAATTCATCGCCGAGGTGAAAAAGAATCCCGGCATTGAAGATGTTGAGTTTAACCGGGACTGGGCCGAAAAGATCGGTTCCCTCGGACGCCTGGCCGAAGCCATCGGATTTTTTCTGGGCGGGATCCTTGTCCTAGCCTCGTTCTTCATCATCTCGAACGTCATTAAGCTCAATGTCCTGGCCCGGCAGTCCGAAATCGAGATCTTACGCCTGGTGGGGGCCACCAATGCGTTCATCAGAATCCCCTTCCTTCTCGAAGGCGCAATGCTCGGCATCGCCGGAAGCGTTCTCTCCCTGTTCATCGTCTTTCTCCTGATCAAGCTTTTTCCGCTCTACCTGGGCACTTCGCTCGGGGCGCTCCGGGAAATCGTCGGCTTCCGCTATCTGACTTTAGTCCAGATCTTCGGGATTCTCTTCGGAGGCGGAAGCGTCGGCCTCATGGGCAGCCTAAGCTCCCTGGCTCGTTTCCTCCGGATCTAGCCTTCCCTGCTCAGACATCATTTTTATTGGTTCTCTTCCATTTTGTGTGGGTTAGGGATGATCAGAGAAGATCCGGAAACGGCCTGGCTCCCATCCAGGTTTTTAACGCCGTTCTCTCACCGCCCTTTTCGGCGCCGCGGAACTCGGTCACTCTTGGAGGGGAAACCATTTGGCGGTTTCCCCTCCAACGGTCGCTTTGCTCCCTGCCACCCTTTCAAGGAGCATAGAACAACGCATTTTCTTGGGACGGACAAATCCTCCGGGAAGCTGTCCTATCTCTTTCATAATGCGGTGTAATCAGACATCCGCGGCGCCCGACTTGGCCGGGTTCCCTCAAGGGCGGTTCGAGAAGGCTAAACCTTCCACGGTCGCTGCGGCCGTTCCCGGACCTTCTCCCTCATTTTTAGCCACGCTAAATGGAAGAGATCCATTCTACTTATATATATAAATCAAAGAAGATGGGGGATGGGGGCGGAGCGGGCAGGGGTGACAGGCACCGTGGTGTCTGTTACCGGCCCGAGCCTTTATTGACTTAACTTTTTGATTATCCTACAATTTGAAAAATGGCGTCCCTGGGAGAGGAACTCAAGAGAGAGCGGGAACTCCGCGCGATCTCGCTTAAAGAGATCGCCAATTTAACCAAGATCAACATCCGCTACCTGCGGGCCTTGGAAGAGGATAAGCTGGACTTGCTCCCCGGAACGTTCTTCATCAAAGGTGTCCTCCGCTCGTATTCCAAATGCATCGGCGTCGACGAGAATTATTTCGTGAACAAATATCATGAAGAGGTCCTCCTCCAGCAGGACGCTCAGGATAAAGAACGAAGAAGGAGAGAAGATATCCCGTTGGAGCCTCAGGCGAGGAGGTCCTGGCTCCGCCGGTCCCTGGCTTTTGTTTTCCTGCTTCTTCTGTCCGCCTTGGCGGTGGTCTATTTCTTCGTCATCAAGCCCCAGAAAGACCACAGCCCCTCCCGCCGTCAGCCGGCGGTCGCCCCGCCCCAAGAGCAACAGATTGCGACGTCGACGATTCCGCCCGCCGTTCATCCCGAAGGAGCGGCCCAAGAGGAGGAACTCCGCCTTGAGCTGACGTTTCTCGCCGAGACGTGGATCCAGGTCAAGGCCGACGGACAAATTCAGGTGGACGGCCTGAAAAAAGCGGGCGAACGGGCGAGCTGCGCCGCCAAAACGGAATTCATCCTTCAGACCGGAAACGCCGGAGGAGTGAGCTTAACGATCAACGGCCGGCCGGGAAAACCCCTCGGAGCGTCCGGCGCCGTCCTGACAGACATCAGAATCAACCGGGAAAACTTGTCCGCCTTTCTCGCCGCTCCCGAAAAGACGGCCGCGGAGAAAGTCGGCCGCTGAAAAGAACGACTCATGGACAACCCGAAGAAAAAAGGCTCCCGCTTGATCGGGGGCATCATCATCGTCCTGATCATCTTGTTTCTTGTCATCGATTTCTTCCTCCAGCGGTCGACTGAATTTCCGACGGTGAGCGTCACGAATACGCTCCTGACTTCCTTGCAGATCATCGTCCTCCTCATGGCTTTGATCCTGTTCTTCGTGCTCGGGCGCAATCTGATCAAGCTCTATCTCGAGCGCCGACGCAAAGTCGCCGGTTCGCATTTCAAGGCCAAGCTCGTCATCTTCTTCACCGCCTTGTCTTTCATCCCGACGCTCCTCCTCTTTCTCTTCGCCAGCGATTTGATCAGCCGCAACATCGAGCAGTGGTTCAAACCCGATCTCAACAGGATCCTCGACGATGCCAAGAACGTGGCGGACGGGTTCTCCGCTGCGACCTCCGAGCTGACTCTTCATTACGCCCAGGAATTGAGCAAGGAGATCAGTCGCCGGAACCTCGCCGCCGCCGATAACAGGGCGAAGCTCGAAGAGTTCCTCCGGGACAAGCTCGGCGAATACAGCCTCGACGAAATCGAAGTTTTTTTGGGGGAGGAAAAGCTTTTTTCCTGCCTGAATCCCAACCTCTCTCTCAAGGATGAGCAGGATCTCAGGGCCAACGCCATCAAACCGGCCCGCGGCGGCGAGCCGCCAAACGACATTAGGCCTCTGGGCAACGGCGAGTTCGTGCGGCGGAGTATCTCGGTCGGCATCCCGAACATCGGGAACATCCTTGTGACGACGGGCAAGTTCCTTCCCCAGAATTTTGCTCAGAAGATCAACTCTCTCCCGGCGTTCGTCCAAAGCTACCGCCAGCGCTACCAGAAGGACCTGACCAAAACGTTTTACCTCATGGCCCTCATCTTCGTCACGCTCATCATCGTCTTCGCCGCGACTTGGATCGGTTTCCACCTCGCCAAGAGCATCACCGTGCCCATCGAAAAGCTGGCCCAAGCGACCAAGGAAGTCTCCAAAGGGAACCTCTCGGTCAAGGTCGAGGACCCCGCCTCGGACGAGATCGGGATCCTGATCGACTCCTTCAACCAGATGATCTCCGACCTGAAAGAGAGCCAGCGGAATATCGCTCAAAAGACGGCCGAGCAGGAAGCCCGCAAACAGTATATCGAAACGATCCTCAACGCCATCAACACCGGAGTCATCGCCCTCGACGCCCAGGGCTCCATCACCACGATCAATCCCTCGGCTCGCGAGATGCTGGCCCTGCCGGAAACGAATATCGCGGGGCGGAAATACCAAGACGTTCTCGGCCACGAACGCTACAGGGATTTTCTGAAAAACATCGATTCGGCGATGAAGACCAATTACCGCATCACCAACAAGGAAATCCAGCTCGTCCTCAACGGTCAACAGACGACCATCGCCCTGACGCTAACGCCGCTCAAGCCTCGGGGCCGGGAATTTTTGGGGATGATCGTCGTCCTCGATGACCTGTCACAGCTCATCAAGGCCCAGAAAATCGCAGCCTGGAAGGAGGTCGCCCAGAGGGTAGCTCATGAGATCAAGAATCCGCTGACGCCCATCCAGCTCAACGCGGAACGGATCATCAAGAACCTCAAAAAAACCGAAACGAGCGGAAGCGACATCGTCGAGCAGGGAGCCAAGGTTATCATCCAAGAGGCCCAGACGATCAAGTCCCTCGTCGATGAATTCTCGGGCTTTGCCCGGCTGCCCAAAATCAACCTCCAACCGACGAATGTCCAAGACATCATCGGTCAAGTCGTCTCCATGTTCCGCGGGGTCTTCGCCGGTATCGAATTTCAGGTGATCTTCTCTCCGGAAACGCCGGCCGTTCTGCAGCTCGATCCCGAGCAGATGAAACGCGTTTTCATCAACCTCATCGACAACGCCATCGACGCCATGAACAAAAAGGGGGTCATCGTCATTCATACTTTTTATGACCGTGAGGTCAATCAGGTGAGAATCGAAGTTTCGGACACGGGACCCGGGATCCAGATCGAAGACAAGGACAAGCTCTTCCTGCCCCATTTCTCGACAAAAAAGAAAGGGACGGGGCTGGGACTGGCCATCGTCAGCCAGATCGTCAAGGAGCACAACGGATCCATCCGGGTCCAGAATGACCGGCCCAGCGGGGCCAAATTCACCCTCCAGCTTCCGGCATGACGCAAGACCGCATCCTTGTCATCGACGACGAAGCCAGCATCCGCTCGTCCCTCCAGGGAATCCTGGAGGATGAGGGCTATGCCGTCAAGACGGCCGAGACGGGAGAAGCGGGCTTGGCTCTTCTCAAAACGCAGAATTTCGGGCTGATTCTTCTCGACATCTGGCTTCCGGAGATGAGCGGCCTCGACGTCCTCAAGCAGATTCGGACTCTGGAAGAACGCCCGCAGGTGGTCGTCATCTCGGGACACGGCACCATAGAAACGGCGGTCCGGGCGACGAAGCTCGGCGCCTTCGATTTTCTCGAAAAGCCTCTCTCGCTCGACAAGGTCGTCCTGACCGTCAATAACGCGCTGCGGCAACACAAGCTCGAGGAAGAGAATATCCTCCTTCGGGAAAGCCTCAAAGCCCGCTATCATCTCGTCGGCAAGAGCGCTTCGATCCAGAGATTGAGGAACGAGATCAAGAAAGCCGCCCCGACGAACGGCCGCATCTTCATCTCGGGCGAGAACGGGACCGGCAAGCAACTCGCGGCGCGCCTCATTCACCAACAAAGCAAACGGAAGGACAAACGGCTGGTCGAGATCAACTTCGCCGCCATCCCCGACGATCTCATCGAAAGTGAGCTCTTCGGCCACGTCAAAGGCCATTCCGCCCACGCCTTGAAAGACAAGAAAGGGAAGCTCCTCCTCGCCGACGGGGGGACCCTCTTTCTGGACGAGGTCGGCGATATGAGCTTAAAGACGCAGGCCAAGCTGGTCAAAGCTTTGGACGAGCAGAAATTCGAGCCTCTGGGATCGAACGACACCGTGACCTTCGACACGCGCCTCATTGCCGCCACGAGCAAGAATCCGAAGGACCTGATCTTGAAAGGAAAATTCCGGGAGGACCTCTTTTTCAAGCTCAACATCATCCCGATGCATATCCCGCCCCTCCGCGAACGGCCCGAGGACATTCCCCTCCTTGTCCGCTACTTCCTCAAATTTTACTCTCTCGAATACGGTAAGAAACCGAAGACGATGAACAAGGAGGCCCTGGCGGCTTTCTTCAACTACGCCTGGCCCGGCAACGTCAGCGAACTCATGAACGTCATCGAGCGCTTCGTGATCATGGTCGAGGAAGAGGAGATCGGGATCGACCATCTCAGCTTGCTCGTCGAAACGCGGGAGCATGAACAGATCCCGGACCGCCGTCCCTTTCCTTCGCTCAGCCAGGCCGCACAGATTTTCGAGAGAAAATTCATCCACAGGGCGCTCATCAAGAACGGCTGGGACATCTCCAGAACAGCGGCGGAGCTCGACCTGAGCCCGGACGCCCTCGCGGCAAAGATCAAGGCCTACGAAATCACGTTTCTCGACTGACCAGAGCCCCATGCCCATTGACCAAGCCGAAGCCATCGTCCTCCGGACGACCAATATCGGCGACCAGGACAAGATCGCCGTCTTCCTCACCCGGGACTACGGCGTCGTCCGCGGCGTGGCCAAGGGCGCGCGCAAATTCGGGAACCGTTTCGGAAGCTCGCTCGAGCCCATGTCCCGCGTGACCGTCTTTTACTACGAGAAGGAGCGCAAGGACCTGGTCACGGTCAACAACTGCGACCTCATCGAATCGTTCTTTGAACTCCAGGCGGACCTGAAAGCGTCGCTGACGCTTTCCTATTTCGCCGAGCTCATCGAGGAGTTTATGCCGGTGCGGGCGAGAGAAGACATCGTCTTCAGGCTGCTCCTGTCCGTATTGCAGGCCCTCAAACAGAAAGGCGACCTCGGCCTCCTGACGCCGTATTTCGAGGCCTGGTTCCTCCAGGTCAACGGTTTTCTTCCCGATGTCCGCCGCTGCAAGAAATGCCGGAAAGCGCTCGAGGAATCGGGCTGGCTGTCGCCGAAAAAGGACGGAGTCTACTGCGCTGACTGCGCGCCGGCGCGGAAAGATGAGATCAAGCGGGAGCTGGGATATTTCCTAAGCTGGGCCCGGAAGAATCCGCCGTCCAAAACCGGCGAAAACCCCTTCCCCCCCGCGGAACTCAAGGCCATCCAGAATAGCTTAGAGGCAATGATCGTCTACCACCTGGAGCGGGAGCCGAAGAGCCTGCGCTATCTCAAAGAATAATTGAATGGTTCTCTTCCATTTTGTATGGGCAAGGAATCCTTCGGGAACGATCCGGAGACAGCCTCGCTCCCGACTCGGGTTTTTCACGCCGTTCCCTCGCCGTCCTTTTCGGCGGCGAAGAACTCGCGTCCCGGCCTTTTTTTTACGGAAGTTCGCCGGGACGCTCAGACATCTTCGCCGGCCGGCTTCTTCCGCGCCGGCTGCCCTCAAGGACGTGGCTCGGGAAAGCTAAACCCTCCATGGTCGCTTTGGCTGTCTCCGGATCGTTCCCGCTCTCTATTCTATCTTGACAAGCGGAGTCCTGGGGCGATATGTTCAAAGTGGACAGAGCGGTAAAAGCTCTGCGCGAAAAGGAGAGAATCATGCGGGATGAAAATATGAAAGGTTGGTCATTTTCGGATGCCGGGCGCGGCATGAGCCGGCGGCGGTTCCTCTCGAGATGCGCGGCGTGCGCGGGAGCGGTCGGATTCGCGGGAACCTCGTCTTGGTTTTGTTCGCGTTCCGGACGCGACAAGCTCCGCATTCGTATCATCTACGCCCTGCACGCCGGCAAACAGGACCGGCCGGATTGGCCGAATATCGGTTTTGATTTCCAACCGGCCATGGAAAAGATCAACTCCGAGCTGACCAAGCGCTGCCTGGATTTCACGTTCATCCCCACGACAGCCACCGGCCCCCAGGAGACCCAGAAGATACTCGAGGGAGACAAAGCCGCTCCTGTCGACGGATACCTCGTCTGTCAGATGAATTGCTGGAACCGGGTCGTCCAAACCGCGGCGACCGCGGGCAAACCCGTGCTCTACGCGGATTTTCAATACGGCGGGAGCGGCGGATTCCTCGGCTATACGGCTGCCTTCCTCCGCGCCGGAACGCGGAACGTCGGCTGTGTCGCTTCATCGCGGATCGAGGACCTGGCCGCGGCCGTGCGCTGCTTTCAAGCTGCAAAAGCCGGCGGTCCGGAGTTCGATTTCGCCGCGGAGACGGCCCGGCTGCGCGTGTCGCAGACACCCAAGCCGGGCGACCTTTCCTGCAACCCCGATGCGCTCAAAACGCTTTCGGCGGCCGAAACGATCCGCAAGATGAAAGCCTCAAAAATCCTGGCCGTCCGCGATGACAAGTCCGGTCCGGAGACCTCGCTCATGGGTATCCCTGTCATCCAAATCCCATTCTCCGAGGTCAACGAAGCCTGGCTGGCTGCGGATAAAGATGAGGCGCGCGCGATCGCGGATCGCTGGATGAAGACGGCCGCTCTTATCGAAGGCGTCAGCCGCGCCGAAATCGAGAATTCGGCGGCGATGTACCTGGCCGAAAAAGCCGTCCTGAAAAAGCACGGGGCCAATGCCATCACCATCAACTGCCTGAGAGGTTTCTACGGCGGGCATATCCACGCCTACCCGTGTTTGGGTTTCCACGAGCTGAACAACGAGGGCCTCGTGGGCGGCTGCGAATGCGATGTTCCCTCTGCAGCGGCCATGGTCGCCATCGGAGTCCTGAGCGGCGGCCGGCCCGGCTACATTTCCGACCCGGTTATCGACACCGCCGGACGCCGGATCATCTACGCCCACTGCGTGGCCTCCAACAAGGTTTTCGGCTCCGACGGCCCCTCCAACCCGTTCCAAATTCTGACTCACTCCGAGGACCGGCAGGGCGCCTCCGTCCGTTCCATTTTGCCGTCGGGCTACATGACGACGTCGGTCGAGGTCTCCGAGGGACGCAAGGAAATCCTCCTTCACCAGGCCAAAACCGTGGGCAACGATCCCGATGACCGCGCCTGCCGGACGAAACTCGTCGCCGAGCCCGTGGGCGATATCGAGAAGCTCTTCACGATGTGGGACAAGTGGGGCTGGCACAGGGTCACGTTTTACGGCGACCTCAAGGAGCCGGTGCGCGACCTGGCCGGGGCGATGGGCTGGACGGTCGTCGAAGAGGCCTAAAGGGGTTACTTTTCAGTTGAAGTAATTTCGCGAAAATAAAAATAATTTTCTATCTCGTAAAACGAAGAACGCAAATCGCCCCGGGATATTCTCCTCCATATTCTATTTCGAGCTTCCAGCCGGCCTTCTCGGCCCGGTCCTGCCAGACGGATTCAAAAATCCGCCGATAATCTTCAAAAGAAATTTGATCTTTCAAGTGAGAAGCGGCTTGATACAGCGCGAAATATATGGGCGTCATTCGAACGACGGCCTCATGATCCGTCAATTTCTCAAGTGTCACAGAGTTGCCTCTGAGGTTTGCCTGTTCCCAACAGAGATAAAGAATGAACGCTCGCGAAGGAGTAAAAAAAGGAACTCTGACTTTGGACGCCAAAAAATAGCCGGCCCCATCCTTGAACCAGTCGAAAGCAAAACTTCTTCCTTTCTCTCGAACAAAATAGTTGAACAGATGGACCTGTCCGGAAAAGCGCCATTCTTCACGGTCCCATTCCTTCTGTTTTTCCGCGATATCCGGAAATTTTGAAGTCGGGAGCGAAGACATTTTATCAAACCTGATGAAGATCGTCTCTAAGGCATGAAAATACCAAGTGTTTCCTTCCATGACGAAGCTGAAGCAATAATTAACGTCGCGATCCTCAAGGGTCAGAGGAAGAAAGAAATGGATCAAATGATCAACCCGATAGAACTCCGGTTCGACATCCAGTTCTTTGAAGGGGACTTTTTCTTTCACGATCTTCAGCCATCCCAAGAGGGTTTCTTTGGATGCCCCGCCAATCGGCCGAATTCGTTCCAGAGTCATTTTGTCGGCCATCAATGTCTTCACAAAATCTTTCCAGATCTTGATTTCGTTTTGAGCCCCGGCCAGATTGAACGTCACGCTGATGATCAGGCTTGTCGTCAAAAATATTTTGGCCGCTCTCTTCATGGTCTCCTCGTTCACCCGTCCAAAGCGGCGGGCTGTATGTGAAGCTTTGGACTATTTGACAAAATAAATAATAAAGACTGCGGCCGCGATCCAGAGAACGATCGCGGCCAGAAGGGGCCGGTCATGGATGATCAATTCCTCCGGGCTCCCGCCCTGGCCCTTTTGATGAACCAGATAGAGATAGCGGAAGATCCCATAGAGGACGAAAGGCGTCGTGTAGATAAGGTGCGACGTCCCGAATTTCTTGACGGTATCTTCCGAGACCGTGTAAAGGCAGTAAGCGATGAGCGTCGAGGCCGTCACGACCGATATCATCTGGTCTAATAGATAGGCGCTGTATTCTTTAAGAATCGGACGGTGGCTGGAGGCATTCTCCTCGAGAAGCACCAGCTCATGCCGCCGCTTGGTCATGGCGATGAAGAGGGCCAGCAGCGTCGAGCAGATGAGAAGCCAGGACGAGAGCGGCACGCCAATGACCAAGCCGCCGGCGATGACGCGGATGACGAAACCCGAGGCGACCAGGAAGATGTCCAGGATGACGACATGTTTGAGCCGGAGGGAATAGGCGACCTGGAGGATGAGATAGACCGCGGCGGCGATGAAAAATCCGGGGTCTAAAATGGCGGCGAAAATTAAGCTGGCCGGGCCGAGTATCGCGGCGAGTGATATCGCCTGCCGCCGGTTGATCCGGCCGGAGGCAATCGGCCGCTTGGATTTCTTGGGGTGGACCCGGTCTTCCTCAAGATCGAGGACATCGTTCAGAAGATAAAGCGAGCCCGAAAGGAGGCAGAAGATGGCAAAGCCGCCCAGGGTTCTTAAAAAGAACGGAACATCGAATATTTTCTGGGCGAAGATGAGCGCGGCAAAGACAAAAAAGTTTTTGGTCCACTGGGTCGGCCGCAATGAGCGGATGGCGTCCTTGATCTTCAAACGTCTCTCTCCGCCTCTTATTTTATTAAAAAACACGGTCGCTCTGCAAAGAAATAATTCCGGAAAAAATAATCCGACCCCGGATTTCTCCGAGTTGTGCTAAAATATTTTTCTCATGAGCTTAAGAAAGAAACGTCCTCTCCCGGAAGAAGAACAGGCCTACCGGAAGCTGACGGGCCGGAATACGCTCTTGACGCTCCTCTTGTTCATCAGCCCCTTTCTATTTCTGCTCCTGGCCGTCAACTATGAGACCGCGGCCCGGATCAAAAGCCAGATCTACGACCGCCTCGCGGATACGGTTGAGGAGAATCTCAAGACGATCGCCATATTTCTCCAGGACCGGGAGATCGACCTGAAATCATATTCCCGAATGGACGTGGACACCATCGGCGAAGTCTCCAGGTTCGCTCCCTTCCTCGAATCGCTCATCCGGGAGCAAAAATGGTACGATTTTCTGGTGGTCGCCGACCTGGAAGGCAATATCACCCTCTCGATCAATAGAAAAATCACGGCCAACATCGCCGAGCGGGACTATTTCCAGAAATCCCGCGCGGGGCAACCGTCGAACGCGGGCATCTTTTTCTCGGACATCTTGAATCAGCCGGTCATGGTCCTCTCCCACCCGATCTACAACAGGGCGAACCGGATCATCGGCGTGGCCGCGGCGTCCTTGAACCTGTCCAAATTCTACAGCCTGCTCTTCGATCTGAGAATTGGGACGACGAGCGAGCTGTTTCTCGTCGATGGGGACGGGCTGCTCCTCTCCCCGACCAAACTCGGCGGGGAACCGTTCAAGACCAAAGCCTTCTCCGCCAACGGCAAAAATCCCCACAGGGGAGACAAGGGCGTCATCACCCACACGGATTACCGAGGACAGAGAGTTCTGTGCGCCTACCGGAAATATCCCAACACCGGCTTCTATCTTGTTTCGGAGATCGATCTGGACGAAGCTCTCCTGCCGAAGAGGGAAATCAGCCGGATCATTCTCTATTCGTTCCTTCCCTTCTTCCTGCTTCTGGCGCTGCTCTCGACGCTCTTTTCCCGCCGGATCACGTCCCTTCTCCGCCGCCTGACGCGCAATTTGCAGAACGCTCTGAATGCGGCCCAGGCCAAAAAGAAAGAGGCGGACCAGATCAATGTCGAGCTCCAGAACAAGGTCAAAGAAAGCGAGCGGCTGGCCGAAGAGCTCAGGCTTTCAGAAGAATACATTTTCAGCCTTGTCGACAGCATCTCGCTCGGCGTTCTCGGCCTGAACACATCCGGCCGGATCACCCACTTCAACAAAGAGGTCAAGGAGCTTTTCAGCCTCCAGCGCCTGGAGAAGGGTCAAGACGTCTTTCAGATTCTGCCCTGGCTCAACGACCGCGAGGTCGAGATCACCTTTGAAAACACGATCCTGCAGGGCAAATTCCACAATCTCGAGGAAAAAAAGATCGACCGCGGCCGGGGAGACGAGTATTTCAATCTCTCCTTTTTCCCCATCGTGGACGCTCCGGGGAATATCACGGGCGTCACGGTCACCATCGAAAACGTCACCGAGAGGGAACGGCTGCGCCACCAGCTCGCCGAATACGAGAAACTCTCGGCCCTGAGCCAGCTCGCTTTGGGCGCGGCCCATGAGATCAATAACCCGCTCCTGGGGATCTCGTCCTATCTCGAGATTCTCCGCGACGGATCCAAGGACCTCAAAGATAAGGAAGAGATCGAAGTCGTCCTGGAAAATGTCTATCGCATATCCCAGACGATCCGCGGACTTCTCAATTTCGCCCGTCCGACGCCGCCCCAGTTCACCAAGATCAGCATCAACCAGCTCGTCGATGATACCCTGTCCTTTCTCGGCCACCAGCCGATTTTCCGCAAGGCCAAAATCGCCAAAACCCTTTCGCCGTCCTTGCCCCAGATCACGGCCGATCTCAACCAGGTCCGCCAAGTCTTGATCAATATGCTCATCAACGCCGCCCAGTCCATGCCGGAGGGGGGCGAGCTGACCGTGGAAACGTCGAAGGTTAAGTTCAAGGAAGAAATTCAGATCGACATAAAAGATACAGGCATCGGGATTCCGCCCGAAAACCTAAAAAAGATTTTTGATCCGTTCTTCACCACAAAAAAAAGCCAGGGGACGGGGCTGGGACTGAGCATCAGCCTGAGCTATATCAAAAATCACAACGGCGATATCTTTTGCCGGAGCGAAGTGGGGAAAGGCACCACGTTTTCGATCCTGCTGCCGATCCGGCAGAAAGGACGGAACCTGTTCAAGGATGAGGGAGTCATTTCATGAGCATCCATTCTATCTTGATCGTGGACGATGAAATCCTGACCCTCAACAACCTGAAAAAAATCTTGGAAAAAGAGGACTACGAGGTCTGCGTCGCGGACTCGGGAGAGGCCGCCCTCGAGCTCATCGAGAAATACAAGCCCCATTTGATCCTGCTGGACCTGATGCTTCCGGGAATCTCGGGAATCGAAGTCCTGAAGCGCGTCAAGGACATGGAGCGCGAGACCATCGTCATCATGATGACCGCCTACGAAATCCTCGAAAAGGCCGTCGAGGCGATGAAGCTCGGAGCCTACGATTATCTCCTCAAGCCTTTTAAAACGAACGAGTTGAAAAACACCATCCGGCGCGCCCTCGAAACTCTGTCCTTGAGAATCCGGATCCAAGAACAGGTCGATTCGGAAAGGGGACGCTATTACCTCGGGAAGATCATCGCCCGAAGCAAAAAAATGCAAGATCTTCTCGAGATGGCCCATCGCGTCGCCGCCTCGGATAAGACGACGGTTCTTTTTCAGGGCGAGAGCGGCACGGGAAAAGAGCTGCTGGCCAAAGCCATTCATTACCACAGCCCGCGGGCCGAAAAGCCGCTCGTCGAGATCAACTGTGCGGCCATTCCGGATAACCTCCTGGAGAGCGAATTGTTCGGATACGAGGCCGGGGCATTCACGGATGCAAAAAAGCGGAAGATCGGGCTTCTTGAAAAGGGCGACGAGGGGACGGTCTTTTTTGACGAGATCGGAGACATGTCCCTGGGACTTCAGTCCAAGCTGCTGAGGGTTTTGGAAGAGGGGACATTCACTCGGCTCGGCGGCGAGAAACAAATCCGGGTGAATATCCGGGTCATCGCGGCCACGAACCGCGATCTGGCCAAAGCCGTGGAAAAAGGCGAATTCCGCTCCGATCTTTTCTACAGGTTGAACGTCGTGCCGATCCTCATCCCTCCCCTGCGCGAACGGAAGGAAGACATCGTTCCCCTGGCGCTATCTTTCATGAACGAATTCAACCAGGAATTGAAGCGAAATTTCAAAGGCATCTCCCAGGACGCGGCCGCCATGATCTTGGAATATCCCTGGCCGGGAAATGTGAGGGAACTCCGGAATATCATCGAACGGATCATGGCTTTGCATACGGCTGAAGAAATTCTTCCATCTTATCTTCCGCTCGAGATCCGGGAGGCCAGAGCCAGTCACGGCAGTCAGGTCCTCGATGAAATGCAGTATGAGGGACCTTTCCCGACTTTGCATGAAATTGAAAAAAAATACATCGAAAAAGTTTTAGCCGCTACCGGGAATAATAAAACTCAAGCGGCCAAGATCCTCGGCATTCACCCCACTTCGCTCTTCCGGAAATTGAAAGAAAAACAGGATTAAATCCAGACCGTTCACCTTTATTCATATATTCATATTCTATTTCTATAGCAAAATGCGATATTGTAAATTGCTATAGCTACACCCCTTCTAAAAATTATCTCATTTAATATCAATAACTTAAAAACTGGCATGGGAATTGCTTTAGATAGGGTGTGTTCATGTGATCATTGAGTTGATCATAAAGGAGGTTAAATGAGCACTTATACAAAATCATCAACCGTTATTAAGGAAAGGGTTCAGGACGAGAAGCCTGAACTGGAAATCGTGGAACCGGGCGCGGCCCAGATCATTCCCTGGCCGGAGGCGGAAAAAATAAAGCCGCGCGCCAAGGGGCTTAAAAAGACCAAGACCCGGCTCGACGGCAAGTTTCTCTATCACCGAGGCCACAAAATCCCCATTCTCCATTTTCAAAAATCCGGCTATGACAAGCTCCTCTATCTCCTTGTGAAAGAGATCGATAGGTAAGGCTATGGCCACAGAAGCGAAAATTAAATACATCAGCCCCCTCCCCGTTTATAGAGAGATGGAATACGACCCATTTCTCGAAGCGACGATGCAGTTCGAGCGGGCCGCCGGCACTCTCGACCTTGAGCCCTGGATCTATCAGCGGCTGAAATACCCGGAGCGCGAACTTCATGTCCATCTGGTGATCACCATGGACGACGGCCGGGCAGAAACGTTCACCGGGTTCAGGGTCCAGCATTCCACGGTTCGCGGACCGGCCAAGGGCGGGATCCGCTACTCGCCCGATGCGTCCATTAGCGAGTGCAAAGCGCTCGCGGCATGGATGACCTGGAAATGCGCCGTCATGGACCTTCCCTTTGGCGGCGGGAAAGGCGCGATCATCTGCGATTCGCTCAAGATGTCCGAAAACGAGCTCAAAAAGCTCACCAAAGAATACACCTACGCCATCCGCGATCTCATCGGCCCCTACAAAGACGTTCCCGCGCCCGATATGTTCACCAACGCCCAGACCATGGCCTGGATCGCCGAAGCCTACGGCCAGTGCAACGGCCGCCTCGAACCGGCCGTCGTCACCGGAAAGCCCATTCACCTCTGGGGTTCGCTCGGCCGGGCCATGGCTACGGGAACAGGCTTGTTCTTTGTCCTTGAAGAAACGGCGAAATATCTCAAGTTCCAACTCCGCAACAAAAAAGTCGCCATCCTCGGCTTCGGCAACGTCGGTTCCTCCATCGGCAAGCTCGTCCATCGGGCCGGATGCCGGATCATCGCCGTGACCGATATGTTCGGAGGCGTTTATAGCGAAAAAGGGATCGATCCATTCGAGCTCGAGAAACAAGTCTCCCAAACCGGTTCGGTCGTGAATTTCCCCGAAACCGAGCCCATCGATAATGAAAGCGTCCTCGCTTCGGCCTGCGACATCCTTATCCCGGCCGCGGTCGAAGGACAGATCACCAAGGAAAACGCGGGCCGGGTGAAGGCCATGGTCATCCTTGAAGGGGCCAACGGCCCGACGACTCTCGAAGCCGACGACATCCTAAAAGACAAAGGCATTTTCGTCGCTCCCGACATCCTGGCCAACGCGGGCGGCGTGACGGTCTCCTATCTCGAATGGGTCCAGAACCTCCAGAGATACTTCTTCAGCGAAGAGGAAGTTCACGAGAAAACCGAAAAGAAGATGAAAAAAGCCTTCTGGGACGTCGTTCAGGTCATGGCGCGACATAAGATCACGATGCGGGAAGCGGCTTACATCCTGGCCGTGGGACGAGTGGCCGATGCCCTGCGGTCTTTGGGACGTGCTTCTTAAACGAGGCTCTTCTTCTTAACCTTCTATCCCCACCCAATATCCTCGGGGGAGGGAATATCCCTCCCCCCTTCTTTTTTCAAATTTCCGGTCTTCCAGGATCACCCTAATTCCATGAAGGGCTTTTTGCTGGCGGTGCCAGCGTTGCGGCCGAGGCGACGGTCAGCTCCGTATTTCCCAAAATTGTCCTTAGAAACGCATCGAGTCTGGAAGATTGGGATTCCGCCTCACGCCTATCGCTAAATTTGGGATTTCGCTTTTCTTGACATCCGTCCTCAGCACGAAATAAAATTCTTTCGATCATGGCCATATGGTGCAATGGCTCCCCGAGGGAAGGCGTGGCAACATCCTTTTGACGATTATCGGTGGAGGAGGTTTTAATGTCCGACAGATGGAAAAAGGACAGCCGTCGTGTTTTAGGGGTGATAACAGCAACGATCATCCTGGCTTTGACCCTGGGATCGGGCGCCGATCCATCGCAAAAAAGAGCTCCGGGGCAGAGACTCTGGTCCAACGTTCGCTGGACGGGCGTCAGCCTTTATAAATCCTTGCAAGAGGTTTTAGCCTCCCGGCCCACGAGAAACGGCCGGCTGACGATTTACAAACCCGGAAGCGGCCCGATCATCATTGCGGTTTTGCAGGACGACCGGGCCGTCAAAATCCTTGCTACATCGCAGTCCGGCCGGGAGTTGAAAGTCAAGACGATTCCCAAGACTCTCTCGGCCTGGAGGGGAGCCGGCCTGACAGAGCATCCGGACAACGTCACGTCCGAGGACGATTGGGAGGCTCCCGACTCGCCGACCGCTTGCCCCGCCGGAACCCACGAATGCACCATCATCGTCCAGGATGAAACGACCGGCGAAACCAGCGTCTACGACTGGTGCTGCGCCGACTGAAGAGTTCGGCTGACAGGGCGGCGGATCCCGGTGAAGACGAAGGAAAAATTCGCGCAATCCGGTCTCATTTTCTTTTTATCCGGGATCGTTCTCTTCGTTTCTCCAGCGGAAACAAGGCCGGCAATAATCCAAACAAGCAAGAATATTTCGAGCGAAATCATGATTCCCAAGATCGATCTCGCCGGCGATCGAAACCGCGAAATCATCGTGGATAAAGAAGAAGGCCAATATCTAGGACATCCGACGACGGTTCTGCTCGAAGACCAAAAGACAATCCTGTGCGTCTATCCGAAGGGGCACGGCCAAGGGGCCATCTGCCTCAAGAAAAGCACGGACGGCGGCAAGACTTGGAGCGAGAGGCTTCCGGTTCCCGGGAACTGGTCGACCAGCCTGGAAACGCCGACGATCCACCGCCTGATCGATAAAAAAGGAATTCAAAGGCTGGTCTTGTTTTCCGGGCTCTACCCTTGCCGGACGGCGGTTTCCGAGGATGATGGGACGACCTGGACTCCCTTGGCTCCCGTCGGAGATTGGGGCGGGATCGTCGCCATGTCCAGCGTGATCGGGCTTAAGAACGGCGATTATATGGCTCTTTTCCATGACGACGGCCGCTTCTTCAAAAAAGACGGAACGGCCTCCAAAACCATGACTCTTTATAAAACCATGTCGTCTGACGGCGGACTCACCTGGTCCTTTCCCCAAGAGATTTTTCATTCGGATTCCATCCATCTCTGCGAGCCAGGCGCGATCCGGTCCCCGGACGGCAGGCAGATCGCCATCCTCCTGCGCGAAAATACCCGAACCCGCAACTCGCAGGTCATGTTCTCGGATAACGAGGGCCGGCATTGGACCGAACCTCGCGGGCTTCCCGCCGCTCTGAGCGGCGACAGGCATACGGCCAAATACGCTCCGGACGGGAGGCTTTTCATCTCGTTCCGGGACACGGCGAAAAAGTCCGTCACCCTGGGGGATTGGGTCGCCTGGATCGGGACGTATGATGACATCGCGAAGGGGCGGGAAGGGCAATACCGTGTCCGCCTCATGGACAACCGCCACAATTGGGATTGTGGCTATCCCGGCGTTGAAGTCCTTCCCGACGGAACGATCGTGGCGATAAGCTACGGGCATTGGATCCAAGGAGAAGCACCGTTCATCGTCTGCGTCCGACTTTCCCTCCGCGATCTGGACGATCTTGCCCGCAAAGAAAGATCTTCCCGGAAAAACTAAGTCGAGCCCCCCGCAACAGAATCTCATTTTGGAGATCGCCACGTCGCTTCCCTCCTCGCGATGACCCACAGGCAGGATTCCCACATCACTTTGCACCTCTCGACGACAGGCCCTATCGGCATTTCCAGAATGGGGGCCCGCATGGACGAGTGCGCCGGATTCTGTTACAATGTCTCCTTTCTTCCTGGGATTGGACCGAGCTTCGCCCGGATCATAACACTCCACGGCTCTCATCATGAAAAAAGCAGGAAGAATATGGGTATAGTTGCGTCTAAATAATGAAATGTCGACGAAGAGGTCTATCCAGGCGATTTCCGACAACTGGAATAGAATTCAAGAAGGAGACTGCCGTTGAAAAAAGCAACCACTATCTTCCTTTCGGTCATAATCCTTCTGACATTCATGACCGCGCCCCTCATCCATGCCCAGGAAAGTCCCAAGAAACAGGAAGAACCTAAAAAGGAAGAGCTTAAAAAGCAAGAAACGGACCAGAATATCGACGAGCTCAAGAAAACAGCGCCCAAGGTGTTCATCGATGGCAATCGTCTCGATATCGATTACATCCGGACGGAGATCACCTTCGTCAATTACGTCTGGGACCGCAAGGAAGCCGATGTCCATGTCCTGATCACGCAGCAGCGCACGGGAGGCGGCGGCCGGGAATACACGCTCGCTTTTATCGGGATGAACAGCTATCAAGACCTGAAAAATGAGCTTAAATTTTTTTCAAACCGCACCGAGACCGACGCTGAAATCCGCAAAGGATTGGTCCAGATTCTGAAGCTTGGGCTGGCTCCATATGCAGCCCGGACGCCGATCTCCAGCATCCTTTCTTTGAACATGGAAAGGAAAGTGAAGCCGACCGCCGTTGTAGACAAATGGAATTTCTGGGTGTTCAGCTTCAGCGCGCGCGGCCGGCTCAACGGCGAACAATCCAGGAAATACGATTCGATCAACGGCAATATATCCATCAACCGAGTGACGCCCGAATCCAAGCTCCGCCTGGGCTTTTCGGCGAGCCTCGATGAGAGCAAATTCGATTATGAAGCCGATGACGGCACGACCTATAAAGAAGAGAGCTCCGCAAAATCCAGGACTATCGACGGGCTTTATGTCAAAAGCATCAGCGACCATTGGTCCGCGGGCGCCTTCATGAACATGAACTATTCGACCTACAGCAACATCGATTTGGGATTCACTCTCGCCCCGGCCATCGAATACAATGTCTTCCCTTATTCCCAGTCGACCCGGCGGCAGCTCCGCATCCTCTACCGCATCAACTTCAATTACAGCAAATACATCGAAGAAACCATCTACGACAAATTGTCGGAAAAGACATTCAGCGAGATTCTCGCCGCTACGCTCTCCCTCACCGAACCCTGGGGAAACGCCGAGATCTCGGTCGAAGGGTCCCATTATTTCCACGATCTCAGCAAAAACAAGCTGAGACTGTCGGCCAATCTGTCCCTGCGCATATTCAAGGGATTGGCTCTGACCGTGGACGGCCGCTATTCCGCCGTCCATGACCAGCTCGCCCTGCGGAAAGGCGCGGTCGATATCGACGAATTGCTCTTGAGGCGAACGGAGCTGGCCACCGAATTCAGCTATTCCCTGTCCGTCGGCTTCAGCTACAGCTTCGGCTCCGTCTACAGCAATGTCGTCAACCCTCGCTTCGGCGGCGGCTTCGGGGGTCCCGGAGGCGGAGGCCCGGGCGGCGGTTTTTAAGGTGATGGCGGCGCCGGGAAGAGCCGTCTATTTAGGTTTATTTCCTTAAAATCAACGCCTGCACCCCACAGCCCGGAATCTGAGCGAAAGGAGGCAGGGGGAAGTATTATGGAAGGAAATTTCGGGATGAGTTTAAAAGGCTGAAGGTCAATACTGAACACCCGGTGTCGTGCCGGTGTAACTCGAGGCATTGGCGTTGAGATAGATAAGAAGGATCCGGAGACACATGAAAATGATTCCGCCGGCCAGGCCGATGGAATAAATCGTGAGAAACGTGACATAGAGGATGGACTTTTTTCGGGAAAGATCCTGGGAAAACAACAGGTCCACGATCGTTTTCCCGAAAAGAATGATCATGATGACCACGCCCCCGGCCGATCTGTAAAAATATTCCGTGGAGTTGTGGAGGTCGACCTTATCGAGTGTGATCAGAGGCATGAGCAGCCACGCGGTGACGGCCCAGACAATCACGAAAATCCCGATCCTCATCCAATTCACGGTGGACGCAGGCTTGACTTGTTCCATCGAAATCATCATAGTCAACCGGAAGGACAGAGTCAAGTAAACAATCTCGCGGCAAGCCGCGAAGGCATTAAAAGCGCAGCTTTAAATCAAGCTGCGCAGGTCTATATTCAGGCACACGTACGCTCTGTGTGCCCAAAATTTCGGTTGGCGCTGCTTCTCATTCCCTCCGAACGTTCAATTCCACGGGCTTATAGCCGCCCTTGGCCTTGAAATAAAAGATAAGGATGAGATAGCAGACCAGCATGATGGCCGGAAAGATAGCCACCGTCCTCAGCGCGTTTTTCTTCGCCGAGGCGACGACCGTATCGACCGTCTGTTTTTCGTCCTGGCCGAGGACCGCCAGCTTCTCCTGGTCGAGCGGCTGATATTTGCCGAAAATGCTGACCTTCTCGACCGCCGCCACTTTGGCCTGGAGGGCGGGATTGTTGACGAGCAGCTCGTGGTCAATCTGCCGGTCTTGAATATTCCCAAGAAAGACGGCCCCGATGACACCCACGCTCAGCATGCCCATCCCGCCGATGGCGTTGATGGTCAGCGCCCCCCCTTTCGGGAAGCGTTCGGCGGCCACCCCCAGCATGGTCGGCCAGAAGAACGTTTTGCCGATGGCGTAGACCGCCGCCGCGACAAAGATCAAAATGCCCGCGGCTTTGGACAGGGCGATGAGGCCGATGATGGCCACGCCGCTGCAGGCGGCCAGCAGACCCAAGGGAGAAAGCTTGTGAATGATCGGCCCGGCCAGAAAGCGCAGGACCATCATGATGAACGCGGTTAAGACCAGGATCCATCCGGCCTGCATTCCCATTTTGCCCATGACGGGCGTGACGAGCTCGGTGATCCAAGAGTCGGTTCCCAGCTCGGTCGTGGCCAGGGGGAGCATGATCAACAGGAGGAAAATGAGCATGGCCTGTCCCAGCGTGCGGACATAAATGGAGTAGCCGATGATGAGCACCGCGGCGATGATGATCTTGAGCGCAAGAGACCACTGAAAGATGCGGCCGATCTCGGCGATCATGATGACCACAACAATCACGGCTCCGATGATCCCGGTCTCCTGGAGCATGGTTTTATAAGATATTCCGGCTTTGACGCGTTCGTGGACAGGGAATCTGGCCCGGATCATCATCAACCCGTAGACGACCGCCGGAACCAGAAGAAGCCCCACCTTCCATCTCCAATTCAATCCCGGCATCAGGATCAAAATCAGCAGCCCGCCCAAAACCATCCCGCCGGGCCAGCCGGCATGAAGGATGTTCAGCCATTTGGTCTTATCCTTGGAATAGGCGGTCGCCACGACCGGATTGATCACGGCCTCCACGGTTCCGTTCCCCAGGGCAAGGATGAAGGTCCCCCAATATAGCATCTGGTAGCCCGTGGCAAAGATCGTCACGATGGTGGCCGCGATATGACAAATGAAGCCAAAGATCAATGCCCGTCCGTAGCCGATCCTGTCAATGACTAGGCTGAACAAGATGATGCTGAGGGCAAAAGGCCACAAACCCACTCCCAAGATCTCGCCCTTCTGGGTCTCGCTCAGGTTGAAGTGAACGCCGAGGTCTCCGATGATGTTCGCTCGGATGACAAATCCAAACGAGGTCGCGACCAGGGCGATGAAGCACGTCCAGAAGAGCCACTTGGAAACTTCTCCCGTCGCGCCGGCGACATTGACCTTGACAGCCTTGTCCCCCATTCTTCACCTCCTTCTCAGATTGCCGATGCGGAAAGAAAATTGAGCTCCCGTTTCTCGCTTAATTCCCTCCCGCATCTTGAGATTTTATATATCACAGGGAAACGGCCCAGTCAATTTCAAGGCGAGATGACCGTCGAACATTTTTGCTTCTATTTCAAGAGATCGGGTGGCGCCGATCGGGCACCCCAGAGTTCGACGCGAATGGGACCCCCCGAAGGTGGGTGATGAGCAAGAACTCTGGGGTTGATCGGCGACAGGACCCGTTCCAATTGTTAAATAGTCTAGGCAGCGAGGGGAAAGCAGATTTTTTTGAATTATTTGATCAATCGCTTTTTCATCATCTTTAGGCTGATATAAAAAGCGATCACTTCTAGGACAAAAATCACCAAAAAATCCCACAAGAGCCCTGAATGATACGCGCCCGAGAACACCGCGCGCGAAATTTTGACGGCATGGGTCAGCGGCAGAAACTCGGCCAAGGTCTTCATCCAAGCCGGAAACCTGTCCAAGGGGAAGAAAACGCCCGAGAAAAACAGCATGGGCGTAATGATCAGTTCCGTATAATAATTGAAAAAATCGAAACTGGGCGAAACGGAGGTGACGATCATGGCCAGCGAGGCGAAAAGGAGGCCGACAAAAATCATGAGCACCAGGAGAAGCAGGAAGCTGAGGATGGAGACCGGGATGATCCCCATGAGGACGGCGACGATCATCATCAGGATTCCGCTGACGAGTCCCCTGAAAACCGCCCAGGCGATGTCTCCGGCGACGGCGTCTTCGGCGGAAACGGGCGTGGCGATCAGGGAATCATAGAGCTTCTCATGGACCATTTTGACGAACGTTCCATACAGACACTCAAAGGTGGAAGACATCATGACGGAGGAGACGAGCACGCCCGGAACGAGAAAATATAGATACGGCTTTCCGCCGAAATACCCCATGTAGGCTCCCATGCCGATGCCGAACGTGATTAAATAGAAGAGGGGCTCGATGAGGCTCACCAGGAACGTCGGGATAACGAACCTCTTGTAGGAAACGAGGTTCCGCAGAAAAACATAATAGATCCTGTAAGAGAGGTTCATTCGATGAGGCTCCTGCCCGTAAGCTTCAAGAAAACGTCTTCGAGCGTGGCCGGCCGGGTCAAATAATTATGGAGATTGAGCTCGATCAATTTCCTCATCAGACCCTGCCCTTCGCGGCAGTAAAAATAGAGGGTGTCCCCGACTCGCTCGTGCCCGCACGAAAACGAGGACAACTGGGCGACGAGCCATTCGTCCTCTTCCTTCGGAACCCTGACTTCGACGACTTCCCGGCCGATTTCTTCCTCGACGAGCCTCGACGGCACCCCTTCCTTCAAAATCTTTCCCTGATGCATGACGACGATCCGGTCGCAGAGCTGCTGGGCCTCTTCCATATACTGCGTCGTCAGGATGAGAGTCGCGCCCTCTTTTTTCAGCTGCCGAAGCCTCTGCCAGATCAGATGCCGCGCCTGGGGGTCAAGACCGGTCGTCGGCTCATCGGCGACGATCAATTTGGGACGATTCAGGAGGGCCCTCGCGACCAGCAACCGACGCTTCATCCCCGTGGAAAGCTCGCTGATTTTGTTGTTCCGTTTTCCTTCCAGCTCGACGAACTTCAGGAGCTCGGCGATGCGTTCTTTGGCCTCGTGTTTCGGGATATCGAAGAAATGGGCAAAAACGATGAGGTTCTCGTAAACGGTGAGATCGTTGTCCAGGGTTATTTCTTGAGGAATGACACCCGTCATCATCTTCAGCCTTCGATTGTCGATGCGAGCGGGCAAGCCGTTGACGGCGAGTTCGCCCGACGTGACGGGAGAAACGCAGTGGATCATCCTGATGGTCGACGTCTTGCCCGCGCCGTTCGGACCCAGGAAACCGAAGCATTCGCCTTCCTGAATTTCAAAGGAGATCCGGTCGACCGCGGTCAGCGAGCCGTATTTTTTGGACAGGTCCTTGGCCGAAACGAGGATGCTCATGATTTTATCGGCTTAGGATTATGCAATAAATCAATAGGGGGACACAATACCCTGTCCCCATTTTATTCACTTTATCAGAAATGAGGGACACAGTATTGTGTCCCTCTATGCGAGTTTTTCCAACAGCGCTTGGAACCTCGGCTGCTTCCGGAGGGGATCGAGGTTGCTGTCATTCTCATACCAACCTTTCTGGGTGAGGCCGTGCGCGACGGCCCGCTCCAGACAGTCGAACGCCTCGTCGATTTCGCCGGCCAGGGAATAGATGCACCCCAAATTATAGAGAAGCATCGACTCCTCGGGCGCGATCTCCCGCGCGCGGCGGGCCCATTCAAGGCCCTTCTCCCGCTCGCCGAGAGCGACGAGGCCGTTGGCGCCCATGTAGAGGGCTCGATAATCGTCCGGATTGAGCTTGATGCGTTCCGCGACGAGTTCGACGCCGCGCCGGCGCGCCGCGCTGGCGTCCTCGGCGCGTCCTTGGACGTCATAGATCTGGGCCACGAGCAGCGGCGATTGGTAGTCATCGGGCCGGACGCGGCTCGCCTCCTCGAACAGCCGGGCCGCTTTCTCAAGGTCCCCATCGACGAAAGTGTGGCGCGCGTAGAAGTACCAAGCCTCGAAGAGCCCGGGATCGAGCTTGATGGCGGTCTCGAAGGCGCGCTCACTCTCCTCACGGTGTCCGCCGATCGACATCGCTACGGCGTAAGACGCCTGGGCCTGAGCCGATGCGGGAGCCAGCTCGATGGCGCGTCGGCTCGCGGCCTCGGCCTGCTGCCGGACGGACTCCTTGCGTTCCGAATAAAGGAAGATGAATGACCAGCAATCGGCAAGTCCGGCATAGGCCAGGGCGTATTCCGGGTCGAGTTCGGTCGCCCGCGAAAAAAGCTGCAGCGCGAACTCGATGTCGTGCCGGCCGTACAGGTAGTAAAAGCTCCGCCCCCGTAGGTAGTAGTCGTAAGCCTGGACATGCCGAGTCGGCGCCTTTTGCAAGGCGCCTTTTTCCTGCGGGCTGAGCGTCACCTGGAGGGCGCGAACGATGTTCCTCGCAATCTCCTCCTGGATCTCGAAAATGTCCTTCAGCTCGCGATCGAAGGACTCCGACCAGAGGTGAAAGCCACGTTCGGCATCAACGAGCTGGACGGTGATCCGAAGCCGGCTGCCGGCCTTGCGGACGCTCCCCTCGAGGAGCGTTTCGACGTGAAGGTGGCGGCCGATTTCCCGGGGCTCAGCCGCCGTGACCTTGAACTGGAAGGAAGCCGTCCGCGAGGCGACGCGCAGGCCCTGCACTTGACATAGGGCGTTGATGATCTCCTCGGCGATTCCCTCGCAGAAATAGGCCTGGTCCTTTTCGCGGCTCATATCGACAAAGGGGAGGACCGCGATCGAGGGAATCTCCTCCGCTCGAGCCGCGCCTCCCAACCGCCGCAGCCGCTCGAGCTCCTCGCGGAGATCGAGAGCGGAAGCCATGCGATAGCGGATGTTCTTTTCGAGGCAGTGCCGTAAAATCCGGTCAAGCTGCCGCGGTAGCCGGGGATTCATCTCGAGGGCCGAGCGGGGCTCGTCCTTGAGGATAGCCGCGATGGTTTCGGGCGCGGTTTCCCCGATGAAGGGAAGCTCTCCGGTCGCCAGCTCGAAAAGGACGATTCCGAGCGAGAAGAGATCGGTGCGGTGGTCGAGCGCCTCGCCCCGGAGCTGCTCGGGAGACATATAACAGATCGTCCCGGAGAGGCCTTCCTTGAGCGTCACCGTCGGGGCATCGGCGCCAGCGGCAACGGGCGAGACCGGATTGGAGACCCGGGCCAGACCGAAGTCGAGGATCTTGACGGCGCCGCCTCGGCCGACCATGACGTTCCCGGGCTTCAAGTCGCGGTGGATAATCCCCCGCTCGTGGGCGGCGGCGACGGAATCGGCGAGCGGAATCGCGATCTCGAGGAACCGGCCGAGAGGAATTCCGCCGGGAACGATGTTTTTCGTCAGCGGCTCTCCCTCCACCAATTCCATGGTGAAGAAGTGGACGTCTTCCGCCTCCTCGACCGAAAAGATCGTGACGATGTTGGGGTGATGGAGCGCGGCGACGGCCTTCGCTTCACGCTCAAAGCAAGCCCGCCGCTCGGGATCGGCGGCAAATCCTTCCGGCAGGAACTTGATGGCGACATCGCGCTCGAGCTTGAGGTCGCGCGCTCGCCAGACGATCCCCATGCCGCCCTGGCCGAGCTTTTCGACGAGGCGGTAGTGGCCGACCGTGGAACCGACTTCGAGGTTCACGCCCCGGACTCCGTGGTTCTATTTCTATTGACGGCTCTCATTCTTTTTCTCAGAAGCGGCAATGTCACCTTAAAAACCAGGAAATGACTTTATCGTAAGCGCCGTTTTCCTGTCAATAATAATTACGTCAAACGCGTCTAAAAAGTTGCGGAAAAACAGAGAGACATCGCCTTGTGCTCCGTCAATTAATAAAAGGGGTCTTCTTCCCTTTATTTCTTCTTCGCCGTGAAGACGCCGTTCGGCTGATGAAAAACGACTTCGGTGACGGCGCCGGCGGCGTTCGTCTTGAATTCGACGCTGTAGCCCGTCAAGCCTTTGAGGTTGAATTCCAGGCCTCTATACGGGACGAGTTCATAAACGGGTTGTCCGGGAACGGTCAGGATCAGAGTTTTCTCCCCCTTCACAGCGAACGTCACCACGACTCCCATGAGCTCATAGGGACCGACGAATTTTTCAAGAAAGCTTTTTTCGCTCATGGCTTTCGAGGCGGCCTTGGTAAAGACGGCGTCTTTGACGGACGGCTCGATCCCGATAGAAAGGCTGGCGATGTTGCCCTTCAGGTCCGCGAGGAAAGCGATTTTTCGCTTTGCGCCCTCGCCTTCGCCGGCTATCTCAAAAACGTCGTAGTGATAATGATTCAGGACGTTTTCCTGGGAATTGAACTTGCCCTTCATAACGTCGCCCTCTTTGCTGATCGTGATCGTGCCGTACCCCGGATTCTCGTAATCGCCGACATAATCCTCGAGCGGATGAGAGGGTTTGGTCCCGGCCTTATGGTCTCGATCCGACTCCTTCTGAGCCTTCTCCGCGGCGGCTTTCGCCTGGGTGAGCTGAGCTCTCATCCGCGTGTTCCAGTCGATTTGATCAAGCCCCAACAGCCTGTCGCAAATGTTATAAAACAGGATGCCCGGCAGCCCGCTTCCGCCCAAGTTCGTCAGGATGACGACCCCGAAATCGTCCTGGGGCATGAGACCGACGAGCGCCGCAAAGCCGTCGATCCCGCCGCCATGCTGGAGCATCAGGTGGCCGCGATAGGGCACGATCATCCAGCCCATCCCGTAGCTCGAATAAAATATTTCCTTGTACTGAAGCGGCTGCGGAACCACCATCTGCGGAGAATGGATCTGGACGAGCGACGCCTCCGAGACAATCTGTTTGTCTCCGAATTTGCCCTTGCTCAGGTTAAGCATGATCCAGTTGGCCATCTCCGTGACGTTGGAGTTGATCGAGCCGGCTGGGCCGATGGCGTCGATATTGCGGAAGGGTATCGTCTCGACCTTGTCCTTTTTTTCGGCGTAGGGAAGCGCAAAATCCGCCGCCTTCTGGGAGTCCGCAACTGAAAAGTTGCTGGCCTTCATTCCGAGAGGGTCGAAGATCCTCTTCCGGGTAAAGTCTTCCCAGCTCATCCCCGCAACTTCCCCGACCAGGTACCCCGCGGTCATGACCATGAGATTCTGATACTGCCAGACGGCCCGAAAATCCTTGTTCGGCTCCAGGTACTGCAGCCGGTCGAAGAGGTCCCTGCGGCTGAAAGACGATCCATACCACAAGAGGTCGTGACGGGGCAGGCCCGAACGGTGGCAGAGCAGGTCCCGGGGCGTCATGTGCTCGGAGGCCACAGGATCAAAAAGTTTGAACGCGGGGAGATAGCTCCTCACCGGCTTGTCCCAATCGACTTTCCCCTCATCGACCAGGATGCCGACGCCGGCCGCCGTGAAAGCCTTGGAGCAGGAACCGATGGCAAAAAGTGTCGTCGGGGTGACTTTCAGCCCCTGTTTGACATCCCGCAACCCGAAGCCCTGGGCATAAATAACCTTGCCGCCCTTGACGACGGACACGGCCACGCCCGGGACTTTCCATTCGGCCATCAACTTGGCGGCGAATTCGTCGAATCCTTTGAGATCGGCTTTCGCCTCAGGCTTCTCCGTTTTCTCTGTTTTTTGGACCTGCTGGGCCGAGGAAACAGGAGGAAAAACGAAGGTCAAAAGAATGAACAGTGCGGCCACTGCGGCCGAAGTTTTTTTCATAGTCCTCCTCCCTTTCTATCTCTCAATTTTCGAATCCATACCTTATCATTTTCTTCGATGGGAAAAAACGAAATTCTCGCTCACGGATTATAAGGAGAAATATTGTAAGGCCTCTTTCTAAAAATTCCGCGGCTCTGGAATCATCACTCCAGACGAGTTTTTTGCTCTTTGATCTCAAAGAGGTTGTTGTCAAAATCATGAATGAAAGTCAGGAGAGAATCTCCCTTGAGAACCTGGATGATTTTCACGTTCAAGCTGCGGCATTTTTGAATAAACACCGGCAGGTCGTCGACTTCAAGGCAAATATGCTCGAGCCGCTCGCCTCTTTTTGGCTGCCGGCTGTCTATGAATATTTCGAAGTGGATTTCGTCATTGCCGTAATTGACGACTCTCAGTTCGAAATTGACGCCGAAGATGGCTTTCGACAAGGCCGGGGATACGGTTTTCGGCGCTACCTTTTTCAGTCCCAGCAGGTTCACAAAGAATAAATCCGCATTCTCTTCAGAGCTGCAGACAAGCGCAATATGCCGCAAATTCTTGAGCCCCATATCTAAATCACCTCGTGGGGTTTGATGATGACTTTGATCGATTCTTGTCCTTCGCTCACGAGTTTAAAGCCTTGGGCGATATCTTTCAAGGGGAGTCTGTGGGTGATCATATCGTCGACTTCGACCGTTCCCGTTTCTAAAAGCCGGATGGCCTCCCGGATATCGGGAGGTCCGCAGTAATAGGACGTGAGGATCTTCATTTCTTTTGTCCAAAAATCATTGAGGGGCACGGTCACGCGCTTTTCCGGCCCTGGAACGGCGAAGAAAACAATCGAACCGCCTTTATCCACGCATTTCCAGGCTTGATCGATCGCCGCAAGGGCCGATGTGCAGAGAATCACGACATCCGCCTTTTTTTGGTGTTCGGCCAGCAAGCGTTCAGGAACATCATCCGCCGCATCGATGGCCATATCCACACCGACCTGTTCGGCGAATTTCAATCTTGTTCCGTTGACATCCGTGGCTATGATCGTACAGCCCTTTGTCGCGGCAAGCTTCACCTGGAGGAGGCCGGACATGCCGCAGCCCATGACCAGGATTGTTTGGCCTTTCTTCAAGCCCGCGAGATTTTGAGCCCTGACAACGCAGGCCAGGGGCTCGATGAACGTGCTTTGATCGTAGGTCATTTTCTCCGGCAGCCGATAGGTTCCCTTTTCCACAAGGGCCTCCGGAACAAGAATGTATTCGGCAAAACCGCCGGGAAGGCGCTCTTTAATGTTCGAGCAGACAGGATAGTGGCCGTTCTGGCAATAATAACAATCGAGACAGGGTACTTTTGGAACGACACAAACCCTGTCGCCGGGTTTATAATTCCCAATGGATTCCCCGACCTCGACGACTTGCCCACCGATTTCATGTCCCTGGACCAGGGGCGCCCGGGGAAGTCTGTACCATTCGACGACATCGCTGCCGCATATCCCGCAGGAAATGACTTTAACTAGCATCTCTTTTGGACCGGGCTTCGGCGTGGGGACTTCTTCAATTCTGATATCTTTATTGTTATGCCAGATAGATACTTTCATTTTGTTTGCGCGTCTCGAGCCTCAGCCTTTATTTTTTAAAGCCTTATAAAGGTCATAAGCCTTGGCCGGCGGTTCATTGTCATGGACGACCGCCCGCACGGCCTGGATCATGGCCGTGGGGGCCTCTG